>ERZ1035001.107-NODE-107-length-56231-cov-6.545909_pt1 | contig 56231 bp, 49 predicted proteins | sample MGYA00520685_ERZ1035001 | MGnify/ENA primary metagenome ERZ1035001 (study PRJEB33766, sample SAMN09781749) | gut metagenome | biome: gut microbiome | host: Homo sapiens | place: Madagascar | study: EMG produced TPA metagenomics assembly of the PRJNA485056 data set... | reverse complement strand
GAAATACGGACTGCTGGGCCCAATAAACCCGGCAAACAGTCCGTATTTCACCGCAACTTAGAAAGGGCTGGGGTAGCTAATTTGGGACGGGGCTATTTTGGCTACCTCGCTGAGCATACGTAAAAGAGGCCGAGGCAGCTCCGGTGTGTGCTGGAGCGGCCTCGTTTTTCGTTTTTCTGTCTGCGTATGATCGACCTAGAGCTCGTCTTGGGGGACGACGGCTGTAAGTTTTTCGTTTTCAAATACCGCAGCAAGTCCGTGTTCGGGGTCAAAGCGATAGTTGCACATGAGTGCCGCTTTGCGAGCACCATCGCTTCGAAGCACCACGATGCTGGTCGGAATAACGTATCTAAAGATATTCGTAACGGGGCTCTCAATCTGATCGCCGTCTCTTTCGAGGCAATAATCTTCGATTGCTTCCTTGCTGTCCTCAACGGTATTCCAGCTTGCAAGCAGGGCGTCCTTTGCTTTCTTTTGAATGTCGAGGACGCCTTGGTCCGAGTTGCACTCGTAATAGACGGGGAGCGAGAAATCCCTGCCCCACAGATTTATGCCGTTAGTCATCGAAGCCGCCAATCTGATTCAGTATGTTTTTGATTTCGCTTACGCCGCCGAGATGCCTGCATACGTCGTGAGCTTCGGTCGGAACAAGGTAGCACGTTTTCATGTCATTGTGCTCGTGCCAGGTGTACCCGTTTGCCACGCGCCATTTTTTGACGTCTTTATTGGTCCAGTCTTCTTTGCCATCGCGTTGCTCAAGGTTCCAAGCCTTTGCGCATTCAATGTCTGCTTTTTCATAGTTGCCGACAATGCGCTCGCCGTTTTCGCTGCTCAGCGAAAGCCTATGCTGGCTCATGCCTTGTATGGTTACTTTCGCCTCAGAGATAGGGTTGAAGTCAGGAATTCCATCCTTGTAAATGATGCCCTCAAGACCCTTGTTTCGAAGAATCTCGCGGATTCTATCGGCTGTGGGAATAAACACCGACTCCCCTCGATCGCCCGACCATTTGCCATTGGGATTCTCCATGGTCGGCGTATGGTCTAGCCGTTCCTCATAAGTAGAAGGGTAGTCACACGATTCCACCGAGGATTCAATTAATCTGTCAGGATTGATGAAGTCCGTGCGGTCGATATCGCTAACTTCTGTTTTGGTTTCCTTTGATTCGGGGCCAATGAGTTTATCGGGATTGAACCCAAGTTTATCGCCTAGCTTGGCGACGCCGTCTTTCATTTGCTTGAACTCCATTAGCTCACCTCGCTATTTTCGTTCCAGTTGTGCCAATCGGAATATGCTTGGGTATCTTGCATTTGCAGACACAAGACATCGGTCATGATGCCCTGGATGATGACCTGCCTGGTGCGGCTGTCGATATCGCGGTCGATGGAGGACCTGAGTGCCGCGTCCGCCGCCATTGACCATTGTTCGGCTTCATCGCTGCACTCGCGTTCGTCCTCGACCGCTTTGGCAACGTTGGGAAACAGCGTGCTCATTATGGGTCCCAGCTTGGTCATGCGCGGTTCGGCGGGCGGGTTTTGAACGGTGCGCAGGATCTTGACCTTTGTAGACGCGTCGATATGGAGGCGATCTAGCCGCTCTCGAACGCTATGCAGCTCCGCCTTGGTTCCGATGCTGATTCCATAGGCCAGCATGCGCGCTACGGCAAGGGCATCATCGCTCTGGTTGCTTGCGACATCGTCGATGGGGCGGCTGTACGTAAAGTGTTCGCCTTCGTCTGCTTTGGCGATCTTGCAGAGCACCGGCTCAACCCAATCGTTTTGGTAAATGGCCGCAACGCCCTTAGGCAAGCGTGCCAGCTCGACGATCTGTTGGTCGTTGAGGTTGGCGGCGCGACCGGCGAGCTCGCGGTCCGAAAGATCGGGCAGGCGATGGATGATCTTGGTATTTGTGTTGCGAATGGCTGCCATATCGAGAAGTCCGGGCGCCTGGTCGGCGATGATGAAGCCTTCGCCGTATGTGCGCATCTCGGCGATGGCATTTGAGATCATCTCGACGCTCTTGCCTGTCAGGTCGCCGCTCTCCGAGCCTTGGCTGCTCGACGATCGCTTAAGCAGGTTGTGCGCCTCTTCAAGCACGGTCAGATGGCGAAGCGGCTGGTTCATGCCCTTTTTCTCTGCCATGCGATGTTCTTGAAGTTTGAGTACAAGAAGACCCATGAGTAGGGATTTTGTTTCGGCGGAGCCAATGCGCGAAAGATCGATGACCGTGTTGGCGTCAAAAAGCACGGTAGCGTCGACTTCGCTCGACGAAAGCATCATGCCGTTGAGCCCGTTGGTGAGCGAGTTGAGACGCGTGAGCAGCGACCCCTTGTAGGCGCCCTTATTTTCGGCATCGTACTCGCTGGAGTCGAGAATCTCGCGGACGTTGCGGGCAACATCTGCAAAGCAGGGAAAGAGATCGGCTCCATACGGGTTATCAGAAGCGACAAGATCCCATCCACAGTCTTCGTATGACCTGGCGACAGCGTCTTTAAGGACGGCGGGCATGGCGGCGTACATGGGCCAGCAGACATTAAAGATCTCAACGAGTCGGTCGAGGTGTTCCAGCACATGGATGCCGGGCGGGAAGCTAAAGGGATTGATGCGCAGGAGCGGCGTGAATTCTGGATTGGTTCCAAAGACGTTTACGTCTTCGCGGCCTCCATACACGTCCTTGTATTCGCCCTTGGCAGGTTCAATGACAAGGAAGTTGACTCGCTGATCGAGCGCTTGGTCGAGGATGCGACAGACGGTATTGGTCTTTCCTGCGCCGGTGCTGCCCGTAACAAAGGTGTGCGAGGCAAGTGAGTCCTTTGACAGGAACGTTTTGATGCGTTCCTCGCGATGCATATGGAAAACCTTGCCTATGCAAAGGCCCTGCTGAGGCTGCGTACCATCGAACGTCGAGACGTTGCGCCCAAAAGAAGCGCATTCGATAACGGGCAACCCTGGGACGGACTTCTTGGGAAAGTTGAGCGAATAGGCCAGCTCCTTGCCCGAAAGGGCAGTCGTTGCATCGACCGTTGCCGGATAGACCGAAAAGCTCGGATGTTGATCGAGCAGGGCGGGGGAGAGGGCAAAAGCAGGATGGCGCAAATCGCGAAGGTAGGAGCAGATTGCCGCGGCGTCGGCGCTTTGCTCTCCAAGGTCACCGCGCCAGAGGTTTACTGCAGCCTGAGACATATAGGACTCTTTGCCCTGGGTGAGGGCGAGGTAGGTGTGGGCAACGTTGTTCGCGACGTTGTGATCTTCTGATAGCACGTAGGCGCAAAAGTCCCACATGCCGAGTGCCAGGGCAAGGTCGTAGCGTTTCATTTGCAACTCGAGTATTTCGAGCGCGTGTTGGATGGAGTAATTCTTGAACGTCTGTGTGATGCCTTCGTCGGCGCCGATGGTAGCGGTGACCGTACTTGAGCGTGCGAACGATCCGCCAAAGTTGGCGCCGAGATTTACGGCTTGCGAAACACCGGAAGTCACGGAGGCTCCCTTAGAGACGGCCTTGCCAACACCGCTGGTAACGGCTTTGCCGAGCGAGTTGGATATGGCTTTGCCGACAGATGAGCTCGTACCTTTTGCTGTAGACGTGGAGTGCGACGAGCCCTCGGTGTGGCTTGCGGATACGCCTAAGTTAACGCCTCCGCTCGAGGACTCATTCCTGCCGTCGGTGACCGTATCCGTGATGCTTTCGGTCGATGTGGACGAGTCGGTTACGCTCTCGTTGCTCGATTCCGAGACCGACCCGTTTGTCGAGTCTGTCTCGTTGTAGTTTTGAGCAACAGCCTGATTGTTTCCCACCTGTCTGCCGGCGCTCACACCTGCATTGATACCAATCGTCGCGGACGATCCGATGGAGTCGTTCTGGTGATATGTGTAGTTGGTCGTCCATGAGGCATAGGGCGTCAGCAGTGTGTGGAGCTCGGCGAGGCGGAGTTTACGCGATTCGATATCGTGAATCGGGGTTGCGAGCAGCACGATAGTGTAGTCTTCGCTCGGCCTGCCAGGCACAATGCCGTCAAGAACTTTCTCAATGGTTTGCGTGACGAACTGCTCGTTCTTTTCGGCCGGAATATTTGAAACGGCGGCAACCGAAGACGAGCGTCGATTGTCTAGACACGGAATGGGGCCGCGGCTGGCGGGCCCCACTTCGGAACCGGGGAAGTTGCCCCTCAGGGCATCCGACATGCGCCGGGAAAAATTATCGGCGTCGATGTTGTCGCGGGCATTGTCGCTGTTGACGACTGCGAGAAATACCTCGGTGCTTACGCTAGTTCGATTAAAAACCAGCGCAATGTTGCAGTCTTCGTCAGAAAGAACGTCGTACACATTTACGAGCTTCTCGAGACTGTCCTCGTTGGGGTCGACGATCCACTTCGTGATATTCATGAAGCGGATGTTGTTGTCGGCGTTAAAGCCCGTGGGGTATTCGATAGAGGGGTCAATCGGTGCGTATACATTTCGCAGTTGCGGCAGATAGGCGTTGTGAAGCTCAACGGCGGCAGTTGCCAAGAGTCGATTGGTGAGCTCGACAGCTTGCTCGTCTGCCGGATTCGGCTTTTCTGACAAGTATGCTGTTCGCTTTTTGTCGACCTCATCGAGTTGGGAGCTGCTGAGTACCGAGACGGTTGCGACCGCGTTGCCGGCTTTATCGGCAGCGCGCATAATCGCGTTTTTGATGCCCATGCGATCAGCCTATTCCTTCCAATTAATGACGCGCGCAATGTACTCTTTTCGATTATTGAGCGTCTCGAGTTTTACCTCGAGAGCGTTGATCTCCGCGGTTTGCCTGTTGATGTCTTCGACATGGCCATGGAGCACCGGGTTGTAGTCGGTGATATTGCTCGTAATTTGGGCGAGCAGCTCGTTGAGCCATTCGGTAAAGCCGTAGGTATGCTCGCGCTCTGTTTCGGCGCGTACTTCGCAGAAACACCGTGAGATTTCGCGGTTGAATTTGTCTTCGACTTTCCTAAGCAAAAGCTTGTCAGATTTAAAGATGACACGGTCCATGAGCTTCAGTTCGGTAAAGTCTGCCTTGCTGAAAATGGGGCCCTTTGTCTTATCGAGCGCGAGGCCACGATATTTAAGAATGATATCGCCGACCTCTTGGCGCTTCTCTTCGGAAAGAGGATTGTCGCTGCTGGTAGCGATGCGATAGAGGGCATCGCGGCTATGCTCTGCACAATCCTTCCAATAGCTTTGCGACAGCTCATCGATGGTCTGAGCTATTTGCTCGGTACATTCGTCATAGCGATTGATGACCTCGTTAAAGAGTTGGTCGGCGGCATCTTTGTCGGCTGTTCTTTCGGCAGCCTTTGCGTCGGATCTTTTTTGGAGCGCATCGGTGATGTCATCACAAAGGCCTTTGCCAACCTCCGCTAGCCCAAATGTTGGCTGGGAGTCGACGTCCTTTTGCGTGTTGGCCGGGCTTCCTTTTATCGATTCACCGAGTCTATTGAAAAAGTTAGGGGCGATTGATTCAAACGCTTGCGCAGCTGCATTCGACCGTTTTGAGTATTCGAGGCGCTCTCGCTTGTCTTCGGTAATGGCGCCCTGACGCGCCTGAAGCGTGTCAAGGTTGGTTTTCCACTGCTCGGCGGAAACGTTCCTGTCGATAGCGCCGGCATAGCTGGCCGAGGAGTCCAGCCTTGCATGCTCTCTGCAGTCTTCGAGCTGGTTGATGAGATTGCGCTTATCCTCTTCGAGCTCGGCTTCTCGCTGTGCTTTCTTTTGTTCGAGGTCGGTTTTCTTATCGGCAATCTCTTCTTCGGTTATGGTGACAATTTCTTGTAGGAGCGATTCCGACCTGCCGCATTTGTTGTAGGCAGAGTACCGCTCGGCAAACAGCCGTATTTCATTTTCGATACAAAAGAGTCCGCTGTTGGCAAGAAGGAGATCCTTGCAAGCCTCGGATTCGCGGTTGGTTCTACGCGAGATCTGTCCCGGAAGGATGTCGTAGCGGTAGAGCATTTTGTAGAAGCGGCTTGTCGGATCGGTGTATTTACGCTGCTGGTCTTCGAATTTTTCGGCATAGTTGTCGCTTATAAACTCGCTGGAGTTCTTTGAGCCTAGGCCGAGGATGGAAGAAACGAAGTAGATACCTTGCCCGTAAAGGCTGGCCGGAATGGACCAACGCATGATTTGCGAGACGGCTTCATCGTCGAATCCTCCTTTGGGAAGGTCGGCGGAATCTGCTTTGTTGACTACGATCATGGCAAAGCGTTCATCGATTGCGGGAATCTGCTCTATTTCGTTGGAGAGGTTCTTGTTGTCCTTCGTATCGAGCGAGTTGTACTCCGCAACGAAAATGGGAAGGCCATTCGAGAGGCCCTCCATTGCCTGTTTGAGCACTCGGGCGTGATCGGCGTTGGAGGCAGAGTTTGAGCCCGGGGTGTCAAAGATGACAAACTCCCTGTCGTGAGGCCATGGATCGGTATCGCTAAAGGGCACTTCGATTCTGATCAGATCGGAGATGGTCCGGTCGTCTTCATCGGCATGGTATGAGTTAAGAACCTTGAGTGCACTGTTCATATGGGAGGCCATGCCGGGCATGGAGTCGGCGACTTTGGCCGCGATTTTGTCGTATAGGGGCTCCCCCATAAGCTCTTTGTTTTCCATGAGGCCATCAAGATCAAAGCGTAGCAAGAATCGCCTGTTGCCACAGGAGAATTGAACCATCGCGCGATCTCGGTCTTTTGAACGTTTGATTTGAAATATGCGGGCCGTTACGGGCTCGTCGCCGCTGGGAAGGATCTCCATGCCAATGAGGGCGTTGATGAGCGTCGATTTGCCTGCACTATAGCTGCCGAGCACGCACAGCGGGATGATGTCGCTCGAGACATCGGTGAACTTCCTAATTTGCTCAGAGACTTTCGTTCGCTCGGAGACTGATTCGTCTACAAGCCCCTGGATTTCTCTGAAGACTTCGACAATCTCCGGCAAGACGTCTCGGGCGTTTGATAGATAACGCTCGTCTCGTATGGCCTCGTATGTGTTGGCGCGTGGCCCTTCGGTGCAGATGGCGAGCAGCTCCTGCCATTCGTCATCCGCGCCTTCAAAATGCAATTCGATTTTGTCGCCGCCGCCGAACTCTTTGGCGAGGATGTCGATGATCTCTTCGGCCTTAAAGGGGAAGAATCCTTTAACGATTTTCGTGCTATGGAGCGCGCTGTTGGGATTTGTGGAGGTTGTTATTTCTTGCCAGCCGTTATCCCATCGGAAGAACCGGACAATTTCTTGATATGGATTGCTGACGATCTTGATTTTAATGTCTGCCATCGTTCAACTACCTTTAGTAGATCAGGTGCGGGAATATACCGCCTTTATCATAGGGTAGCCGCCCGTGCGGACACCCCTCTATTCGCTCAGCGGCAATCTCGGCAGTACCATTTATTTGGCAAGATCCTCGCCATCACCGTGCTGTTCCCGGCCATACGCCGCGCAAAGCCTGTCGCCTAATCACGTTCCCTCATCAGTTGCGGTGGAATAGTTCCTGTTTAAGGCCTCTGAAGGCTCAAACAGGAACTATTCCACCGCAACTTATTTTGGGGAAGAGGATACAAGCCGGGCATACAATGGATGTCGTTGTGTTGAGCTTACCGGGAGGTTGCTATGTGGGCATACGAGACGACGTTCTATCAGATCTATCCGCTGGGCTTTTGCGGAGCTCCGCGCGAAAACGCCGCGCCCGTTGCCGAGGATGAGCTCGCCCAGGCTGCCAACGCCGCGCCCAACCCCGATGCTCCGATTATGAAAATCGCTCAATGGGCCGACTACCTGCAGGAACTCGGTATCGGCGCCGTGCTCATCAACCCGCCGCTCGAGTCTGATAGCCACGGCTACGACACGCGCAGCCTGCGCCATATCGACCGTCGCCTGGGTGGGGATGCCGACTTTGCCGCCGTGTGCGAGACGCTGCACGCCCACGGCATCCGCGTGGTGCTCGATGCCGTCTTCAACCACGTCGGTCGCGGCTTTTGGGCCTTTCGCGATGTGCAGGAGCGCAAGTGGGACTCGCCCTACAAGGATTGGTTCCACATCAGCTTTGACGGCGACTCCTGCTATGGCGACGGCTTTTGGTACGAGGGCTGGGAGGGCCATTTTGAGCTTGTGAAGCTCAACCTGCAAAATCCCGCTGTGGTCGATTACCTGCTTGAGTCCGTGCGCCGTTGGGCCGACGTCTTTGGCGTTGACGGCCTGCGCTTGGACGTCGCCTATATGCTCGACCGCGACTTCATGCGCCGCCTGCACGTCTTTACCCGTGAGCTCAAGCCCGACTTTGTGCTGATTGGTGAGACACTCCACGGCGACTACAACCAGATCGTCAACGACGAGATGCTCGACTCCTGCACCAACTACGAGTGCTACAAGGGCCTGTACTCCAGCTTTAACTCGGTCAACATGTTCGAGATCGCCCATTCGTTGCACCGTCAGTTTGGCGGCGACCCGTGGTGCATCTACTGCGGCAAGCATCTGCTGTCGTTTGTCGACAACCACGATGTGCCGCGCCTGGCGAGTATCCTTACCGACAAGTCCTGCCTGCGCCCCGCCTATGGCATGCTGTTTGGCATGCCGGGCATTCCGTGCGTCTACTATGGCAGCGAGTGGGGGATTCCTGGCGAAAAGGGCGGCCCCGATGGCGACTGGGCGCTGCGACCTGCGCTCGATGAGCCTGCGCCCAACGAGCTGACGGCCTTCATCAAGCAGCTCGCGCACCTGCGCTCGGCAGACGACGCGGCGGCCCGTGCCCTCAACTATGGTGCCTATCGCAACGTGGTGATCCAGAACAAGCAGCTGCTGTTCGAGCGCGCCTGCGACGACGCGACGGTGCTCGTGGCGGTCAATGCCGTGAACGAGCCCTATACCTTTGGAGCCGGCGAGCTCAACGGCTCCTTTGCCGACCTACTTGCCGACGGCGCACCCACAGTCGAGCTAACGGGTGCCCTTGAGCTTGCACCCTACGAGGTGCGCTATCTGTTGAGAGCCTAGCCCATGCCTGTGTCTGACGAGGGCTATCAACATATTGAGCATGGGTTTGAGCCCGTGTTCGACCAGCACTCGCGCGTTTTGGTGCTGGGGTCGTTTCCCTCGGTGCTCTCGCGCGCCAATGCCTTCTACTATGGCAATCCGCAGAACCGCTTTTGGCGCGTGATGGCCGCGTGCCTCGGTGTGCCCGTGCCGCCCAACGAGGGCGACGCTTTGGCGAGCGGCGAGCCTGCGACGCTCGACGCCTCGATTGCCGCCAAGCGCTCCATGCTGCTGAACGGTGGCGTGGCCCTGTGGGATGTGATCGAGAGCTGCGACATCAAGGGCTCAAGTGACGCGAGCATCAAAAACGTCGTTCCGGCGCATGTCGAGCGCATTGCCGGTGCAGCTCCTATCGAGGTCGTTGTCTGTAACGGTGGCACGGCAGGGCGGCTCTACAAGCGCTACCTGCAAGAGCGCACCGGGCTGCCGGCCACCGTTTTGCCGTCGACGAGTCCCGCCAACGCGGCATGGCGCCTGGAACGCCTTGTCGAACGCTGGCGCGATGCCGTTGATTGGGGCGCTCGTTAGTTTAAATATTTGATTGAGCGTGAGCGCCAAGGCGTTTTATAACGGCTTGCCAGATTGGCGCCGGCACGGCTGGCTCGGCAAAAACCATGCCATTGTCGATGTCCTCGGCACTGCCGCCGCCGAGTCGCTGTGCATGCTCAACCGAGCAACCCATACGCACCGCACCCACGAGCTTGTCCATGGCTTCGGAAAACGGTCGGCGCAAGAGGCCCATGCGCGGGGAGTGGCGAAGCGCTGCGATGCCGCTGCCGGCGCAGATGGCAACGCCGCCACACCACGACAACCCCCGACACTCGCACGCTTCGCGCAGATGGCCAACGACCGTGTGCACTCGCTCGGGACTCCCGCAGCCGGCTTGAACAACGACATAGACGCGCGCTTCCGTGTCCCCAAGGCAATCAAGCGCCTGCTCAACGACGCTCATCGCCTCGTTATTGAGCGCATTCTCAACAGCGAATACAATGCCGTCCGCAGTGCTGCCGCCATCATCCGTCCCCAGAGCGACCAGACGGGGGAGCGAAGTACCGGAAAGCCGGGCATACGCCGCGATGGCATCCTGCAGGTCCCAGAGCAAAAACTCAAGATCGGCGCTATTGGGAATGCTGATATACGCAATGGTTTGCAGCGTTTTGGGCTTTTCGCCGCGTGCGATCGTCTCCATGCCATCTCCTATCCAGTCCGTTTCCGTTTAGGTTACACCGTCTGCCAGCCCTCCGCCGCGCTATCCTAGTGCAACCCTTACGAAAGGAACGCCATGCGCCTGCCCATGAATACCTCGCTTGCCACGCTCAAGCCCTCCGGCATCCGCCGAATCAACGCACTCGCCACCCAGCACCCAGGGTGCATCGCGCTTGCGCTTGGCGAGCCTGATTTTCCCACGCCCGACGTGATTAGCGCCGAGGTAACCGCCGCACTGGACCGCGGTGACACGCACTATCCGCCCAACAACGGTCGCCCCGCCCTGCGCGAGGCGCTATCTGACTACATGGGGGACGCGGGCCTTGCGTTTTCGGCCGACGAGGTCATCCTGACCGACGGCGCGACCGAGGCCCTGTCGGCAACATTCATGGCTATGCTCAACCCCGGCGACGAGGTTATTATCCCCACGCCGGCCTTTGGTCTGTACGAGAGCATCGTCGTAGCCAATCACGCCAAAGCGGTCTTTTTGGATACGGAGCCTGCGCAATTTCAGATTGACGAGGATGCGCTTCGTGCTTGCGTAACGCCGGCGACCAAGGCCATCGTCATTTGCTCGCCCAACAATCCCACGGGCTGCATTCTCAACGCGGCATCGCTCGATGCCGTGGCGCGCGTAGCGGAGCAGGTGGGTATCTACGTAGTCTGCGACGACGTGTACAACCGTTTGGTCTATGTGGATGGCTACGAGCGCTTTGCCCAGCGCCACCCGGAGCTGCGCGAGCAGACGGTGGTCATCGAGAGCTTCTCCAAGCCCTGGGCCATGACCGGCTGGCGCTTGGGTTGGCTCGCAGCCGCAGCCCCCGTTATCGCCGAGATTGCCAAGGCTCACCAATACCTAGTATCGAGTGCTGTCTCCTTCGAAATGGACGCCGCAGCTCGAGCCCTCACCGTCGATCCAGCTCCCATGCTCAAAGTCTACCGAGCCCGCCGCAAGCGCGTGCTCGCGGCCTTGGACGCCATGGGCCTCGACGCAGTAGAGCCCGCAGGAGCCTTCTACGCTTTCCCGAGCATCAAACAATTCGGCCTAACAAGCGAAGCCTTCTGCATCAAAGCCATCAAAGAGGCAAACGTAGCCCTAGTCCCGGGCGACTGCTTCGGCACCGAAGGCCACATCCGCCTAAGCTACTGCGTCTCCGACCAAGATCTGGACGAAGGCCTCCGCCGCCTGTCCACCTTCGTCTCAACTCTATAGTCATCAGGGACGCAACACATCAGCCCACCGACCTAAGCATTATGAGTGGGGGCGTCGGCCAACGGAAAACCGGGCTGTCCCATAGTTGACGCAGGCCGCGCCGCCGAAGGCCAGGCGCAAGGTTTTCGTAGATTCCGCACGAGCCGAAGGCCACTTAATGTGGCCTTCGTGCGAGCCAGGACCTGACCGAGCGAAAACCTTGCGCCTGGCCTTCGGCGGTGCGGCCAGATGGTGGAATTGTGTACAGCCCGGTTTTCCGTTGACCGACGCCGGGGTCCCCGCCATAATATTTTCGGTTCACGCACGAATCCGCTGCCAGAGACAGCCGGCGCAAACGGGCTTTGCCCGCGAGCTTAATGGGATATCCCGCCAGCCGAGGTGGTCGAGTAGATATGTCTTCTCGCCCCCGTCGCTCATGCAGCGCGGGGGCTTTCTTTTTGGACATGCCCCCGTCACGTCCTTGTGGCGGACCGTGCCCGGAAAGAATTCGAGGAGGTGTAATTCATGCCCCAGCAGTACAAAATCGACAAGGTTGCAGAGATCGAGTCCCGTATCGCCGAGAACGCCGGTCTGTTCGTCGTCAACTACAACGGTCTGACGGTTAAGCAGGCTCAGGAGCTGCGTCATCAGCTTCGCGAGTGCGGCGCCGAGATGAAGGTCTACAAGAACAACCTGGTCAAGATCGCTCTCAAGAACCAGGAGCAGCCCGAGCTCGACGAGATCCTCGCCGGCCCCGTCGCTTATGTGTTCTACGAGACCGAGCCGGTCGAGGCCGCTAAGGCCCTTAAGGACTTCTCTGCTAAGTCCAAGGGCGTCCTTGAGATCAAGGGCGGTATCTCCGACGGCAAGGCCGTTTCCGCTGATGATGTTAAGGCTATCGCCGAGCTGCCCACCAAGGACCAGCTTCTCGGCCAGATCGCCGGTCTCATCTCCGGTTTCGCTCGCGACATCGCTGTCTGCGTCAACGGCGTTTCCTCTGGTCTCGCTCGTTCGATCCAGCAGGTCTCCGAGCAGAAGGCAGCCTAGTCGCTGTTTTCACCCGCGGCGGCAACGCCGCACCCCTGGCGCATTCGCGCCGTGTTTTAACTGATCTCCGTGCATCTGCACGGAAACCGAAAGGACTTAGAAATGGCTAAGCTTACCACCGATGAGATCATCGATGCTCTTAAGGAAATGACCCTTCTCGAGGCTTCCGAGCTCGTCAAGGCTATCGAGGACACCTTCGGCGTTTCCGCCGCTGCTCCTGCCGCTGTTGTCGCCGCTCCCGCTGCTGGCGCTGCTGAGGCCGAGGAGAAGACCGAGTTTGACGTCGTGCTCGAGGGCTTCGGCGACAACAAGATCCAGGTCATCAAGGCCGTCCGCGAGCTCACCAACCTTGGCCTGAAGGAGGCCAAGGAGGTCGTCGAGGGCGCTCCCAAGGCTGTTCTCGAGGGTGCCAAGAAGGAGGACGCCGAGGCTGCCAAGGAGAAGCTCGAGGCTGCTGGCGCTGCTGTCACCCTCAAGTAATCAGGCTTTCTCGCCAGATTTCTTTGCAGACGGGACTCGCTATGCGAGCCCCGTCTTTTTTGTTTTGGCCCCTCATTCCCATTGCTCGGCACGCAGAACACCGCTGTCTTCGCCGTGCCAATCCCGTTACCGCTGGGGCATAAAATTGCACCATTCGTGCAATAATTTGCGTTGACCTGCTGAAGAATTGCGTTTGCCTTACGGCGACGTATGTCTCCGGCGGTAAGATACTTCGGTATCGCAATTTGGTCTGCGGCCGCTGTGCCGCACGCATAGGGCGCATTCTGCGCCTGCGAAAGGATCCTTGAATAACATGAAGGCAATCATCCCCGCCGCCGGTCTTGGCACGCGTTTTCTGCCTGGCACTAAGTGCACGCCCAAAGAGATGCTGCCGGTGCTCGACAAGCCGGTCATTCAGTATGTCGTCGAGGAGGCACTCGACCCCGAGGAGGTCGACGACGCCATCATCGTTACCTCTCCCGGTAAGCCCGAGCTGCTGAGCTACTTCCAGCCCGATCGCTCGCTCGAGAACCTGCTGCGCGAGCGCGGCAAGAACGCCTATGCCGATGCCGTCGCCCACGCTGGCGGTATGCCGGTCGACTTCCGTTATCAGTACGAGCCCAAGGGCCTCGGCCATGCTATCCGCTCTGCTGCCGACGCCGTGGCAGGGGAGAACTTCCTGGTTCTTCTGGGCGACTACGTTGTGCCTAACCGCGACATCTGCGACAAGATGCTCGCCGTCTCCAAGGAGCACGGTGGCGCTTCGGTTATCGCCGTCGCTGCTTGCTCGCCCGAGGAAGTCAGCCGCTACGGCGTTATCGCCGGCGAGCGCGTCGGTGCCCTCGAGGGCGCCGAGGGCGTTGCCGACGACGAGCCGGGCGCTGTGTGGCGCATCGGCGGTCTGGTCGAGAAGCCCGCTCCCGAGGCGGCTCCGTCCAACCTGTACATCGTCGGCCGTTACCTGCTGAGCCCGCTGGTCATGGACCTGCTCGCCGATCAGCAGGCCGGTAAGGGCGGCGAGATCCAGCTTACCGACGCCATGGCCCGCTCGCTCGACCGCGAGGCTATGTATGCTGTCGTCATCGACCCGCTCTCGGGCTACGACACCGGCACCCCGTCTGGCTGGATGGCCACCAACGCCCTCATGGCTGCAAGCGATCCTCGCTTTGCCAGCGCCTTTTGGGACGCCATCGACGAGCGCGGCGGCTTGATGCGCAAATAAGCCTTCGGGCATCGACATTTACGGGTGCGGACTTCGGTCTGCACCCGTTTTTTATGCAAGCTGTAGCTTGACTCGGGAAAATGCGACCCACAATTTGTCCGAATTCCGGGTCGCGCTTTCCGGCTGAGGCCCCTAGCGGAAAGCGCGACCCGGAATATCGGCTCAGAACGGGATGCAGTTTCCCAAACAGGGCTCAATCGGAAGCTGCGTCCCAGTTTGAGGCCTCAAAACGGGACGCAGTTTCCGCTCGATCAACCCTCGCCGCCATTCCGCCATTCAACGGCGCGCATCAGCAGCGCTGTTCACAGAAAATATATGAACAGATGTTCGATGCACACCTATCTACCTGCACATTTTCTGTCGAAAAACTTTGCTACTCCAAAAACTCAATCGCGTCAAGGCTTTTCTTGCCCAACGGTCGGTACCTGATAAACTATTAGGTTGCGATAACTGGCGAAGCTATGCCTCGCCAACCCACCGAGCATTTCCGTGAAGGAGGAAAAACCTGGTGACCTACGCATACACTGCCACTGAGCGCAAGCGCGTCAGCTTCGGGAAAATCCCGGAGGCCATGGAGCTCCCCAACCTTATCTCTGTTCAAAGGGAATCCTTTGAGCGTTTTAAGGACGAGGGCCTTCGTGAGGCGTTCAAGGAATCCAGCCCCATCCAGAGCCAGAACCATGTTCTCGAGGTTACCTTCGGCGAGCATCAGTTCGGCGACCCCGCGCACACCGTCGAGGAGTGCCGCGAGAAGGATATGACCTATCAGGCTCCGCTTCTGACCGATGTCCGTCTCACCAACAAGGAGACCGGCGAGATCAAGGAGCAGCTCGTCTTCATGGGCGACTTCCCCATGATGACCGATCAGGGCACCTTCATCATCAACGGTACCGAGCGTATCGTCGTCTCGCAGCTCGTCCGTTCCCCGGGCGTGTACTACAGCTCCGAGATGGATTCGGGCAAGCAGATCTACAAGGCTCAGATCATTCCGTCCCGCGGTGCCTGGCTTGAGTTTGAGGTCGACAAGCGCGACCAGCTCATGGTCTCCATCGACCGTAAGCGTAAGCAGAGCGCCACGATGTTCCTGCGCGCCCTTGGCATCGCCGTCACCAACGATGAAATCATCGAGCTGCTCGGTAACTCCGATGTGATCAAGCGTACCCTGGAGCGCGACACCGCCCTCACTCGCGAGGACGCCCTCATCGAGATTTACCGTCGTCTGCGCCCGGGCGAGCCTCCCACCGTGGATGCTTCCCGCAGCCTGCTCGAGGGTCTGCTCTTTAACCCGCAGCGCTACGACCTGGCCCGTGTCGGTCGTTACAAGGTCAACAAGAAGCTCAACCTCACCACCGAGGAAGAGGTCACGGTGCTCACCGACGAGGATATCGTCGCGACGCTGCGCTACCTCCTGTCCCTCGCTGCCGGCGAGCAGGGCTTCAAGGTCGACGACATCGACCACTTCGGCAACCGCCGCATCCGTACCGTCGGCGAGCTCGTCGCCAACCAGTTCCGTATCGGCATGAGCCGTATGGAGCGCGTCGTCCGTGAGCGCATGAGCTCCCAGGACATCGACGAGATCACCCCGCAGTCGCTCATCAACATCCGCCCGATCGTGGCCTCCATCAAGGAGTTCTTCGGTTCCTCGCAGCTCTCGCAGTTCATGGACCAGGCGAACCCCCTGACCGGTCTGACCCACAAGCGCCGTCTGTCCGCACTCGGCCCTGGTGGTCTTGCCGGCCACAAGTCGGGCTCCAGCCGCCGCACCAACGTGCCGACGGCCGTCCGCGACGTTCACAATTCGCACTACAGCCGCATGTGCCCGATCGAGACCCCCGAAGGCCCCAACATCGGCCTGATCGGCTCGCTCGCCCTCTACGCCCGCGTCAACGAGTATGGCTTCATCGAGGCCCCGTTCCGTCGCGTCGAGAACGGCGTTGCCACCGACCAGATCGACTGGATGACCGCTGACGAGGAAGAGAAGCACGTCATCGCGCCGGCCAACACGCCGCTCGATCCCAAGACCAACGAGTTCATCACGACCGACGCCGAGGGCAAGATTGTTCGTCCGCACACCGTGATCGCCCGTACCCGCGACTTCGACGGCTCCTTCGGCGCCCCCGCCGACGTGCCCGTCGAGGACGTCGACTACATGGACGTCTCGCCGCGTCAGATGCTCTCCGTCGCAGCCACGCTGATCCCGTTCCTAGAGCACGACGACGCCAAGCGTACGCTGATGGGCGCTAACATGCAGCGTCAGGCCGTGCCGCTGGTTCACCCCGCCGCTCCCTATGTCGGTACCGGCATGGAGCGTCGCGCCGCTCTGGACTCCGGCGAGGTCACCCTGGCCAAGAACGCCGGCGAGGTCATCTTTGCCGACGCCGCCAAGATCATCGTCAAGCATGCCGGCGGCATGGACGAGTATCACCTGGCCAAGTACCAGCGCTCCAACCAGTCCACCTGCATCAACCACCGTCCGCTCGTTCGCGTCGGTGACACCGTTGAGCAGGGCGAGCCTCTGGCCGATGGTCCTTCGACCGATCACGGCGAGCTCGCACTGGGCCAGAACCTCACCGTGGCCTACATGCCGTGGGAAGGCTTTAACTACGAGGACGGTATCGTCGTGTCCGAGCGCCTGGTGGCCGAGGACCTGCTGACGACCATCAACATCACCCGTCACGAGATCGACGCCCGCGACACCAAGCTCGGTCCCGAGGAGATCACCCGCGAGATCCCGAACCTCTCCGAGGACATGCTTGCCAACCTCGACGAGGACGGCATCATCCGCATCGGCGCCGAGGTCGGCCCTGGCGACATCCTGGTCGGCAAGGTCACGCCTAAGGGCGAGAGCGCTCTGACTGCCGAGGAGCGCCTGCTGCGCGCCATCTTCGGTGCCAAGGCCCACGACGTCCGTGACACCTCCCTTAAGATGCCTCACGGCGCTTATGGCCGCGTCATCGACGTCGTCCGCTTTAGCCGCGAGAACGGCGACGACCTGGCTCCCGGCGTCAACGAGCAGGTGCGCGTCTACGTCGCCCAGCGTCGTAAGATTCAGCAGGGCGATAAGATCGCCGGCCGCCACGGCAACAAGGGTGTTATCTGTAACGTTCTGCCGGTCGAGGACATGCCCTACATGGCTGACGGTACCCCGATCGACGTTATCCTCAACCCGCTGGGCGTTCCTTCGCGTATGAACGTCGGCCAGCTGCTCGAGTGCCACCTTGGCTGGGCTGCTGCCTGCGGTTGGGATACCGAGCAGGCCGACTCCGACAAGTACGTCCCCGGTCCGTTCTTCACCGCGACGCCCGTCTTCGACGGCGCCAAGGAGGACGAGATCGCCGAGGTCATCCGTCGTGCCAACAAGAACATGCTCAACAAGGCCACCGCTGCCTTTGGCGATCACATGCGCCCCGAGTTCGTCACCCAGCTTGACGAGCGCGGCAAGACCCGTCTGTTCGACGGCCGCACCGGCGAGGAGTTCCGCGAGCCCATTACCGTGGGTACGTCCTACATCCTTAAGCTCGGCCACATGGTCGACGACAAGATCCACGCCCGTTCGACCGGCCCTTACAGCCTGGTTACCCAGCAGCCTCTGGGCGGCAAGGCTCAGTTCGGCGGCCAGCGCTTCGGCGAGATGGAAGTTTGGGCACTGTACGCTTACGGTGCTTCCAACGTCCTGCAGGAGATCCTGACCGTCAAGTCCGACGATACCGTGGGCCGCGTCAAGACCTACGAGTCCATCGTCAAGGGCGAGAACGTTCCTGTCCCGGGTATCCCCGAGTCCTTCAAGGTTCTCGTCAAGGAGATTCGCTCCCTCGCACTGGACATCGAGCCCATGCACGATGCCGACGAGGACGCCTCCGCCCCTGTGACCGCCGAGGAGACCTCCGCTCTCGACGACCTGGCAGCGCTCGCCGGCGTTGACGCCGACGTCGAGGCCGAGGATGCCGAGACCGCCGAGGCACCCGAGGCTGTCGCCGCCACGACCACTGATAAGGAGTAGTTGACTGTGGCAGATTTCGAAGCTACTGATTTTGACTCGGTAAAGATCTCCCTTGCCTCCGCCGACCAGATCCGTTCCTGGTCGCACGGTGAGGTCAAGAAGCCGGAGACCATCAATTACCGTACCCTCAAGCCCGAGAAGGACGGCCTGTTCTGCGAGAAGATCTTCGGTCCCGCCAAGGACTGGGAGTGCTCCTGCGGCAAGTACAAGGGCATCCGCTTTAAGGGCATCGTCTGCGAGCGCTGCGGCGTCGAGGTCACCTCGGCCAAGGTGCGTCGCGACCGCATGGGCCACATCGAGCTCGCCGCTCCCGTGTCCCACATCTGGTACTTCAAGAGCCCCACGAGCTTCCCGATGAGCCGTATGCTCGACATCAAGTCCAAGGACCTCGAGAAGGTTCTGTACTTTGCCAGCTACATCATCACCGAGGTCGACTACGAGGCTCGCGAGGCCGACGCCGACGACCTGCGCGAGGAGCTCGCCGCCGATCTGGAAGAGATCGATGCCGAGTGCGCCCGCCAGATCGAGTCCCTCAAGGAGCAGGGCAACCCCGAGAACTTTGACGAGTTCTCCGACGAGGAGCCGCTGACCCCCGAGGAGATCGCCTCTGGCATCGTCGACATCGAGGAAGAGTGCAAGGACGAGAAGCAGCTCCGCACGGACGCCTTCAACGCCTTCATGAAGCTCAGCGAGCGCGACCTCATTTCCGATGAGCCGCTGTTCCGCGAGATGACCCGTTACTACTCCATGTACTTCAAGGGTGGCATGGGTGCCGAGGCCGTCCGCGACCTGCTCGCTGCCATCGACCTCCCCTCCGAGGCCGAGAAGCTCAAGGCCATCATCGCCGACGAGGACTCCCAGAAGCAGAAGCGCGAGAAGGCCGTTAAGCGCCTCGAGGTCGTTGACGCCTTCTTGAAGGGCGGCAACAGCCCCGCGAACATGATCCTGGATGTCATCCCGGTCATTCCGCCCGATCTGCGCCCGATGGTCCAGCTCGACGGCGGCCGCTTCGCCGCGTCCGACCTCAACGACCTGTATCGTCGCGTGATCAACCGTAACAACCGACTCAAGCGCCTGCTCGACCTGGACGCCCCTGCGATCATCGTGAACAACGAGAAGCGCATGCTCCAGGAGTCCGTGGACGCCCTGTTCGACAACGGCCGTCGTGGTCGCCCGGTCTCTGGCCGTGGCGGTCGCCCGCTCAAGTCGCTCGCCGAGGCCCTCAAGGGCAAGCAGGGCCGTTTCCGTCAGAACCTGCTGGGCAAGCGTGTCGACTACTCCGGCCGTTCGGTCATCGTTACCGACCCCAAGCTGCTGCTGCACCAGTGCGGTCTGCCCAAGACCATGGCGCTGGAGCTCTTCAAGCCCTTCGTCATGAAGCGCCTGGTCGAGCTTGGCAAGGTCGAGAACATCAAGGGCGCCAAGCGCGCTATCGACCGCGGTGCCACCTTTGTGTGGGATATCCTCGAAGAGGTCATCGACGGCCGCGTCGTGCTGCTCAACCGTGCACCGACCCTGCACCGTCTGTCCATCCAGGCCTTTGAGCCGGTGCTGGTCGAGGGCAAGGCTATCCACCTGCACCCGCTGGTCTGCTCGCCCTTCAACGCCGACTTCGACGGCGACCAGATGTCTGTCCACGTGCCGCTGTCCAGCCAGGCTCAGGCCGAGGCTCGCGTGCTCATGCTCTCTGCGAACAACCTGCGCTCGCCGGCATCCGGCAAGCCGGTCAACATCCCTTCGCAGGACATGATCATCGGTGTGTACTACCTCACCCAGGTTCGCGAGGGTCTGCCGGGCGAGAACCACGTGTTCTCGAGCTTCGATGACGCGCTGCACGCCTATGACTGCCGCTCCGAGGTCGACATGCAGGCCAAGATCCAGGTCCGCGTGTCCGCTGCCGATGCCAACGTCATCAACGAGGACGGCACCCGTATCTTCCGCGTTAAGAACGGCAAGAACGAGTTTGTCGACTACGACGTCACCGGCAACAAGACCGCGCGCTTCGAGACCTCTATCGGCCGCATCATCTTCAACCGCCAGTGCCTGCCCGAAGACTATGAGTTCATGAACTACAAGATGGTCAAGGGCGATGTGGCCAAGCTGGTTGCCGACTGCTGCGATCGTTACCCCGAGGCCAAGGTCGGCCCGATCCTCGACGCCATCAAGTACTCCGGCTTCCACTACGCTACCCGCGCCGGCCTCACCATCTCGGTCTGGGACGCTCTTATCCCTGCCGAGAAGCAGGAGCTGCTCGACCGCGCCCAGGCCAACGTCGACCAGATCAACGAGTACTTCGAGGAGGGCTTCATCAACGAGACGGAGCGCCACATCGAAGTCGTTAACGAGTGGACCGCTTGTACCGATAAGGTTGCAGCGCTCATGCTCGACATGTTCGACGAGGAGAACCCGCTCTACATGATGGCCGACTCCGGCGCCCGTGGTTCTAAGACCCAGCTGCGTCAGCTCGGCGGCATGCGTGGCCTGATGGCAGACATGTCCGGCGAGACGATCGACCTTCCCATTAAGGCGAACTTCCGCGAGGGCCTGCTGCCGCTCGAGTACTTCATTTCGACCTACGGCGCCCGTAAGGGCCTGGTCGATACCGCATCCCACACCTCGGACTCTGGTTACCTGACCCGTCGTCTGGTCGACGTGGCCCAGGACGTTATCGTCCGCGAGGAGGACTGCGGTACGCACGAGGGCGTCACCTACAACCTCATCATCCCCGGCACCACCGACCTCAACACCGACCTCGTCGGCCGTTGCTTCATCGAGGACGTCGTGGCTCCCGATGGCACCGTGCTCTTTGAGCAGGACGGCTACATCGAGAAGGTCGCCGACATCCAGAAGATGGTCGATGCGGGCCTTAAGAAGGTCAAGCTTCGCGCGCTGCTCACCTGCCGCTCCAAGTACGGCGTGTGCCAGAAGTGCTACGGCTGGGATCTTTCCACCCGTCGTCCGGTCGCCATCGGTACCGCGGTCGGCATTATTGCCGCCCAGTCCATCGGCGAGCCCGGTACGCAGCTTACGATGCGTACCATTCACTCCGGCGGCGTCGCTGGCGTCGACGATATTACGCAGGGTCTGCCTACGGTCAGCCGTATGTTCGATATCGTCGGCAACGTCAACGAGAAGATTCTGGGTCGCGAGGCCGAGCTGGCTCCGTACTCCGGTCACCTCTCGATTAAGCCCGAGAAGTCCGAGTACGTGCTGACGCTCACCGACTCCGAGGATCACACCCGTGTCCTCGACGAGCGTCGCGTCCCCGCATCGGTGCGCTTTATGCCCGAGATCGAGGACGGCTGCGAGGTTCGCGCCGGCGACCAGATCACCAAGGGCTTCGTCAACTTCCGCAACCTGCGCAAGCTGACCGACATCGAGTCGACGATGCACACCTTCGTCGAGAGCGTCAAGGACGTCTACACCAGCCAGGGCGTCGACCTGAACGACAAGCACATCGAGGTGCTCGCACGTCAGATGCTGCGTCGCGTTCAGATCACCAACCCCGGCGACTCCAAGTACCTGCTTGGTCAGTATGTCGACCGCTACGAGTTCGCCGACGAGGTCGAGCGCGTTGCCCGTCTGGGCGGTCAGGCTCCTGTGGCCGAGCCCGTCATCCTGGGTACGCTCAAGGTCGCGTCCAACATCGACTCCTGGCTGTCGAGCGCTTCGTTCATCCGTACCGCCGGCGTCCTTACCGAGGCTGCCATCGAGGGCAAGGTCGACCACCTGCTCGACCTTAAGTCCAACGTCATCGTCGGTAAGAAGATCCCGGCTGGTACTGGCCTCAAGCCCTACGCCAACGCCAAGCTGACGTATCGCACGGCCGACGGCTACGTGGACATCGACGGCCCGGCTTCGCCCAACGCCAAGTCGCTGCCCGAGTGGGCTCCTGTGGAGCTCAAGGACCTGGACGAGCAGCTTCCGCAGCAGCTCGACTGGGCCGGCTACGACGAGTTCGGTGGTGCTGACGGTTCGTTCACCCGCAACGGCCACACCATCTCCGCCGAGAAGGCTCGCCTGTACCTGTTCGACGACCTGGGCGTGTCGCAGCGCTGGACCAACAAGTTCAGCGAGGTCGGCATCGAGACGGTCGGCGACCTGGTCGGCAAGTCCGAGGAGGATCTGTTGCGCATCGACGGCATCGGTGCCAAGGCAATCGAGGAGCTCCGTGACGGCCTTGAGGCCCACGACCTGCTCTACATCCTTGAGAACAATGACGACGTTGCCGACGAGGAAGACCTCTCGCAGCTGCTGCAGATGGTCTTTAGCCCCGACGGTCCGGACGACATCCTGCTGGGCACCTCCGCTGCGCCGACGCATCACGCCGACGCCGACGAGGAGCTCCTGGGCGCCCCGATCGACGACAAGAAGGCTCCCGCCAACGGTGCCATCAACGAGGACATGGCTTCCCTCGACGAACTGCTCAACCAGCTCGTAGACACCGATGACGCCGAAGAGGCCAAGGACAACGACGAGGAGTAATTAGTTCCGCCGTTCTAACGAACGGCGGCGACCTCCGTCGCTGCGCGGTCCCCAGAGCTACAATCTGTCATTCAAAAGGCAGGGCATGACCAAAAGGTCAATGCCCTGCCTTTTTCATGCCACCTTGTACGCTCTGGGGGCCGCTCGCTTGCTTATGCTCAACCTGTTGCGTTCCGTTGATCCCTTGGGGACCTGCCAAAAAGGGACAGGTTTATTTTGCTAGGTTTTTCCTGCTTGAATTTGAAACATTTCGTCCGGCCAGAGCGTATCTATGGTGAGGGCCTCATCGAGAACCAATAACGTCACCGGGAGGTGATTATGGAAGAACAAGCATTTAGACAGGCGGTCGAAGACCACCGGGATGTCGTGTTTCGGATCGCATTGACGTACCTGCGCGATCGCGCCGATGCCGATGATGTTGCACAAGACGTCTTTCTTAAGTTGCTCAAAAGCGATACGCATTTTGAAGGCTGGGAGCATCTTCGTCGATGGCTTATCCGGGTCACGATCAATGAATGCAAATCGCTCTTTCGAAAGCCATGGAGGCGTGTGGAGGATATTGAGAACCTGGCCGAGTCGCTTTCGACAGCGCAGGAAGAGACCAAGGCCGTCCTGTCAGACGTCATGCGGCTTCCGGAACGATTCCGTATCCCCATCGTGCTCTATTACTATCTGGGCTTCTCGACTTCAGAGATTGCCGAGTTGCTGCACGTGCCAGCCGCGACAGTTCGAACGCGTTTAGCTCGCGGCAGATCGAAACTCAAGTTCATCCTAGAGGAGGGCGACCGTGAAATCCAACCAAATCAAGCAGGCCTTCGAGTCCGTCCAAGCCGATAGCGATCTTGCTGACCGTGTTCTTTATGCCGCTGCTGGTGAGCCGCTTCGCCGAAAGGGTCACGCGAAGCCTCTGTATGTTGCCGTGATCGGATGCCTTGCCGGAGTGCTGGCGACCGGAGGGGTCGCCTACGCCGTCGTCAATTCCAGTTATTTTGCCTCAGCTTGGGGAAACCACGGCAACGGGGATTCCATCACCTGGACCAACGGCGGCTCGTCGGGGACTAAATATACCTACACCAGAGAGTTTGGTGATGGTATCGCGCCCCAAAGCTTGGAGGGTTCAGTACAGAAGGTCAATCTGTCCGTCGAGGGCAACGGCTATACACTCGACATTCATGATATGGCTATCGATAAAAACGGTTGCGGTGCCGTGACGTTTACGTTGTCCAATCCAAATGGTGTTAACTACTACAAGCCGGCAGCAGAGACAGGCGAACTTGTTCTCTATGGTGAAGAAGAACAAGGCATCGGCACGCCCAGCATGAACTTCGGCGAGGAATGGGCTGACACACGCTGCACAATTGACAAGGACACATCAGGCGACACGGTCATTAACGGCACAATGTACTTTGCCTCATGGAATCGCGATCGAGATTTAGGACATGCTGTCACCTGGAATATCAGCTGGACGGAGGGCGAAGGTGAGGATGCGAAGCATGTCGAGGCATCGACACCCGAGTTTAGCGTTGGAGCGTACGTCGATACAAAGGAGCTCCGCTCCGACGACTCGCCTCTTGAGATTAGCCCGTTTTCCATCCAGACGCACATCGATGATCTGGGCATTGACGCAGTCACGAAAAAGTTGACTGTTACCTACAAGGATGGATCGGAGCAGATTATCGAAGACGATGCTGCAGGCGCGTACAATTCCTATTTTTCGCTGACGCGCAATAGCGGGGAGAACATCTCGGTTCCGACAAAGCTGATCAATGTCGATCAAGTGGTCTCGGTAACCCTTGAGGGCACGAGGTACACATCAACAGGAGAGACCGAAACAGAAGTACCCTTTACCATCGTCTATTCGTAACGTTTGGGCCGCTTCCCAAGAGGGGAAACGGCCTATTTTGCGTTATATGGACGGTTATTTTGAGCGATATTCGCCTGAATTTCGGAAGTATGCGGAAAAATCTCGATGGGCCGACCACACCGCATATGCTCAAGCGCTCTACCTGCGGGTTTGTTATCGCAAAACCCCGGTGTGCTCGGCAAGTCCAAAATTTGCCGCATACTTCCGAAAACGCCATTGATCTCCATGAGACAGATGAGAGCAGATTGCCGCTAGAACGCGACGTTTCCCCAGATAAAACCTGCCAAAATAAACCTGTCCCTTTTTGGCAGGTAACGTTGCCCCGACGAGCACGTCGGATTCCCGGGCCGGGCGGCGCAGGGGTTAAGTTTGTCGCGAGTTCCGCACGAGCCGGAGGCCACTTAATGTGGCCTCCGTGCGAGCCAGGACTGTAGAGCAGCAAACTTAAACAGCGGGCCGCCCGGGCCGGGAATCCGCCCACGAGCACAGGAGGGGATTCCTTTTGTGTAGGCTTTGCGGAAATGTGCTCATTTTAGGATACGCCCGGCGGCGTGGTCTGTTGACGGCACAGCTAACGCCACGTATCCTATCGAACTGCGTGTTTCGTAGGGGGATGCTGACCCCTCGATTCAAGCCGTTGCACTTTACAGAAAGCTGGAATCATTCGAGAAGGAGTACGCTTTGCCTACTATTAACCAGCTGGTTCGCCAGGGCCGTCGTTCCGTGCCCAAGAAGTCCAAGAACGCTGCTCTGCAGCACAACTCCCAGAAGCGCGGCGTGTGCACCCGCGTCTTCACCACGAGCCCCAAGAAGCCGAACTCGGCTCTTCGTAAGGTTGCCCGTGTTCGCCTCGTCAACGGCATCGAAGTTACTGCTTACATCCCGGGTGAGGGCCACAACCTGCAGGAGCACTCCATCGTGCTCGTCCGCGGCGGTCGTGTCCGTGACCTCCCTGGTGTCCGTTATCACGTCATCCGTGGCGCCTACGACGCTGCTCCGGTCCAGAACCGTATGCAGGCCCGTTCCAAGTACGGTGCTAAGCGCCCCAAGGCTAAATAAGCCAGATAACGTTTTGATACTTTCGCCGTGTGCCGCCTAAGGGCCGCACGGTAGACACTTAAGGAGATTTCACATGCCGCGTCGTGCAGCAGCTAATCGTCGTGAGGTTCAGCCTGACGCCGTTTACAACAACCGCCTGGTGACTCAGCTCATCAACAAGGTCCTTCTTGACGGCAAGAAGGCCACCGCTGAGCGCATCGTTTACACCGCTTTCGAGATCGTCGCCGAGAAGTCCGAGGGTGGCGACGCTCTCGCTACCTTCAAGAAGGCTATGGACAACGTCAAGCCCACGCTCGAGGTTAAGCCCAAGCGTGTCGGTGGCGCTACCTATCAGGTCCCGATGGAGGTCAACTCCCGTCGTTCCACCGCTCTGGGCATCCGCTGGATCGTCAACTTCTCCCGCGCTCGCAAGGAGAAGACCATGGCCGAGCGTCTCGCCAACGAGATCCTCGACGCCTCCAACGGCCTGGGCGCTTCCGTCAAGAAGCGTGAGGACGTCTTCAAGATGGCCGAGGCCAACCGCGCGTTCTCTCACTATCGTTGGTAAGTTAAGGTAAGGAACTAACATGGCTAAGCCTAAGTACAAGCTTTCCGATACCCGTAACATCGGCATCATGGCCCACATCGATGCCGGTAAGACCACCACGACCGAGCGTATTCTTTACTACACCGGTAAGACCCACAAGATCGGTGAGGTCCATGAGGGCGCTGCCACCATGGACTGGATGGTTCAGGAGCAGGAGCGCGGCGTAACCATTACCTCCGCTGCTACCACCTGCTTCTGGAACAAGGACGGCAAGGACTACCGCATCCAGATCATCGACACCCCGGGCCACGTTGACTTCACCGCCGAGGTCGAGCGCTGCCTGCGCGTCCTCGATGGCGCTGTCGCCGTCTTCGACGCCGTTGCCGGCGTTCAGCCCCAGTCTGAGACCGTTTGGCGTCAGGCTTCTACCTTCAACGTTCCCCGCATCGCCTTCATCAACAAGTATGACCGCGTGGGCGCTGACTTCTTCAACGCTATCGAGACCATGAAGGATCGTCTCGACGCTAACGCCGTGGCCGCTCAGGTCCCGATGGGCGCCGAGGACAACTTCTGGGGCGTCATCGACCTGGTCACCATGACTGCATGGGACTTCAAGGCCGACGAGAAGGGTATGACCTACCCCGAGCCGATGGACGAGATCCCGGCTGAGTTTGCCGACATCGCTGCCACCAAGCGCGAGGAGCTCCTCGACGCTGCTGCCAGCTTTGACGACGAGCTCATGGAGAAGATCCTCATGGAGGAGGACTTCACCGTCGAGGAGCTCAAGGCTGCTCTGCGCAAGGGCGTTCTGGCCAACGAGCTCAACCTCGTCTTCGTGGGCTCCGCCTACAAGAACAAGGGCGTCCAGGAGCTGCTCGACGCTGTCGTCGACTACCTGCCCAGCCCGCTCGACGTCGAGGCCGTCACCGGTACCGATCCGGACACCGGCGAGGAGATCCAGCGTCATCCTTCCTTCGACGAGCCCTTCTCCGGCCTGGTCTTCAAGATCATGACCGACCCGTTCGTCGGTAAGCTCACCTACGTCCGCGTTTATTCCGGCCGCGCCGAGTCCGGCTCCTACGTGGTCAACGCTTCCAACGGTCAGCGCGAGCGTCTCGGCCGCATCCTCGAGATGAACGCCGCCGAGCGTATCGACCGTGACGACGCTGCCGCCGGCGACATCGTCGCTTGCGTCGGCTTCAAGAACTCCACCACCGGTGACACCCTGTGCGCCGAGGGCAAGGAGATCGTCCTCGAGAAGATCGAGTTCGCTAAGCCCGTTATCGACGTTGCCATTGAGCCCAAGACCAAGGCCGAGCAGGACAAGATGTCCCTGGCTCTGACTAAGCTCGCCGAGGAGGACCCGACCTTCCAGGTGTCCACCAACCACGAGACCGGCCAGACCATCATCGCCGGCATGGGCGAGCTGCACCTCGAGATCATCGTCGACCGTCTGCTCCGTGAGTTCAAGGTTGACGCTAACGTTGGTAAGCCCCAGGTTGCCTACCGCGAGACCGCTGGTCACGACGTCGAGAAGGCTGAGGGCAAGTTCGTCCGTCAGTCCGGTGGTCGCGGTCAGTACGGCCACGCCGTCATCAAGCTCGAGAAGATGGAGGAGGGCTTCGGCTACGAGTTTGTCAACGCTATCGTCGGCGGCGTCGTGCCCAAGGAGTACATCCCGTCCATCGACAAGGGCATCCAGGAGGCCCTGAACACCGGTGTTATCGCCGGCTTCCCGGTCCTCGACGTCAAGGTCACCCTGTTCGACGGTTCTTACCACGAGGTCGACTCCTCCGAGGCCGCCTTCAAGATCGCCGGTTCCATGGCTATCAAGGACGCTCTCAAGAAGTCCGACCCGCAGCTGCTCGAGCCGATCATGGCTGTCGAGGTCGAGACCCCCGAGCAGTACATGGGCGACGTTATGGGCAACCTCTCCGGTCGCCGCGGCAAGATCGAGGGCATGGAGGATCGCAAGAACAGCAAGCTCATCCGTGCCAAGGTGCCGCTGGGCGAGATGTTCGGTTACGCTACCGACCTTCGCTCCCAGACCCAGGGCCGTGCATCCTACACGATGCAGTTCGACTCTTATGAGCCCGCGCCCAAGTCCATCGTGGACGAGGTCATGAGTAAGAACGCCTAAGTTCGAGCTCCCTGTTACGTAATCCGCGAGAACATCTCTCGCACTCTTTGGAGGTTTAAGTTGGCTACCCAGAAGATCCGCATTCGCCTCAAGGGCTATGATCACGAGGTCGTCGATCAGTCCGCGAAGCTCATCGTCGAGACCGCTCAGAAGACCGGCGCTCGCGTTTCCGGTCCTGTCCCCCTGCCCACCGAGCGCAACCTGTACACGGTTATCCGCTCGCCGCACGTGAACAAGGACTCCCGTGAGCAGTTCGAGATGCGCACCCACAAGCGCCTCATCGACATCCTCGACCCCACCTCGGGCACCGTTGATTCGCTCATGCGTCTCGACCTCCCCGCTGGCGTCGACATCGACATCAAGCTCTAAGCGATATCGCTCATAGCTTACAGAGCCCCGCTGCCATTACGGTAGCGGGGCTCTTTTGTTTTGAATGATGGCCTTGGGGGACCGGGTAATGCTGTAGAGCGGGTGGCTGTGGCGCTTATTTACCCATGGGACGCAGCGATGCCTCCTCAAAATGGAAGGATTGCAAGCCGTCTTCCGTTTCGATACACGCGCGACCAAAGGCATCGACCGTTTGAAAGATGCCTCGCGCCAGTTCGTCTCCTGCGGGGGAGCGGGCGATAACGTGCTCCCTAATCCAATTGAGGTGAGTGTTATATTCGCCGTGGATGGGCGCGAGCGGTCCGGCGTTTTCTTCCATGGCGTTGAGCAGATCTGCCCACGCGTCCACAGCGTTTACGACGGTGTGATAGACCTCCTTGAGCAGCACATCGACGGCGGGAACGTTCTCGTTGAGGTCAGACAGGCCGATTGCCGGTAGGCCGCCATCGGGAACCTCCGAGGGCACATAGTTCACATTGACGCCAATGCCGCAGACGGCGAAAGTTTTGCCTTCGTTATCGCGTGCGGCCTCGACCAGAATGCCGCCGAGTTTGCGCCCTCGAGCGACCAAGTCGTTGGGCCATTTGAGGCCAATCTCGTTTGCAAGACCCTGCTTTTCGAGCGCCTTGAGCACCGCTAGGCCGCTGACGGCGGCAAGACCAGAGTACTTTGCAGGATTAACGCATGGACGCAGGACAATCGAAAGCAATAAGTTGCCGGCGGTTGAATCCCACTTGTGGCCGCGTCGGCCACGTCCTGCTGTCTGAGCCCGGGCGGCAAGTCCTGTGCCATGCGGCGCTCCCTGTTTTCCTGCTTCGAGCAGGTCATCGTTGGTCGATCCGGTTATGTCGACTATCGTTAATTTGGCATCCATAACGGCTGCTACCTCCTTAATGAATAAGTGAATAACGCAATGGTGTCGAGAGACAGACACAATGTGAAGCCTTTGTCGCATTTGGACAATTTAATGTTAACACGTCAACAACGAATGAAATGCGCTATCCTCTCTTGGTCGATGTAAACACGTCAACAACTCAAAGGAGGTTAGTGATGGGTTTCACGATTCTTGGAACGGGCTCGGCGCTTCCTAAGCGCAGTATTTCCAATGACGAGCTGTCCGAGTTCCTTGATACCTCGGATGAGTGGATTTTTACCCGCACAGGTATCAAGAGCCGCCATGTGTGCACCGCCGAGTCACTCGACGACCTTGCCGTAGCGGCGAGCGAGCGGGCACTCCAGGTGTCCGGAATCGACGCGAGCCAGCTGGATTTGATCGTCTGTTCGACGACGACGGGCGATCATCTCGTTCCCGCCGAAGCGTGCGCCGTTGCTGAGCGCCTGGGTGCCACATGTCCTGCTTTCGACGTTTCGGCGGCTTGTGCCGGCTTCGTATTTGCGCTCGATGTTGCCGAGGGCTATATCGCCCGCGGTCGTGCCAAGCACGTGCTGGTCGTTGCCGCCGAGCAGATGACGCGCGCGCTCGACTGGACCGACCGCGCCACCTGTGTGCTCTTTGGCGATGGGGCGGGCGCCGCGGTGATTGAGGCTGGGGGAGACAGCCCCCTTGCCGTTGAGCTTTCGACGGCGCCCGACGTCGAGACGTTGTGCGTTCCCGGTCTGGTCGGCACCTCGCCGTTTAAGGCCTCCGCAGATAGCGAGAGCGTGCTGTCCATGAATGGCCGCCGCGTGTTCAAGTTCGGCGTCAACGCGATTTGCGACACGGTCCATAAGCTTGCGAGCGATGCGGGCATTTCGGTCGAGGACATCGACCATTTTGTATTCCATCAGGCTAACGAACGAATCCTGAGTCAGGCGGTCAAGCGTCTCGGCGTGCCAGGCGAGCGCGTGGTTCGAACGCTGCGCGAGACCGGCAACATTTCGAGCGCGTGCATTCCCTTTGCGCTTGACCGGCTGGCACGCACCGACGCACTGAATGCGGGCGACACCATCGCCCTCGTTGGATTTGGCGCCGGCCTGGATATAGGTGGCTATCTACTTCGTTGGAAGTAGTCGCACATAGGAAATAAAAACGCCCCTAGGGCACAAACAAAGGAGAACTACCATGGCAGATCAGAAGACCTTCGAGCGCGTTTGCGATGTTATCCGCGAGACCGCCGGTCTTGACGACGTCGAGATGAAGCCCGAGTCCACGCTCGAGGAGATTGGTCTCGACAGTCTGGGCACCGTAGAGATCCTCGTCGCCGTTGAGGACGAGTTTGGCATCCAGCTCGATACCGAGGAGAACCCCAAGACGGTCGGCGAGTTCGCCGATACGGTCGAGGCGGCATTGGAGAAGTAGAGATGCTCAAGACTCCTCTCTGCGATCTGCTCGGCATCGAAAAGCCCGTGTTCCAGGGCGGTATGGCCTGGATCGCCGACGCCTCGCTGGCGTCCGCAGTGTCCGAGGCGGGCGGCTTAGGGATTATCGCGGCCATGAACGCCGACGCCAACTGGCTGCGCGACCAGATTCATGAGCTGCGCGCCAGGACGGATAAGCCCTTTGGCGTCAACGTCATGCTCATGAGCCCGTTTGCCGACGAGGTCGCGCGGGTCGTGATTGACGAGCGGGTGCCGGTCGTCGTGACGGGTGCCGGCAATCCCACCAAGTACATGAAGGCGTGGAACGAGGCGGGCATCAAGGTCATCCCGGTCGTTGCCTCGGTGGCGCTGGCGCGTCTCGTGGCGCGTCGTGGAGCCACTGCCGTGGTTGCCGAGGGTACCGAATCAGGCGGCCATATTGGCGAGACCTCGACGATGGCACTGGTGCCACAGGTTGTCGATGCGGTCGATATTCCCGTGGTTGCGGCTGGCGGTATCGCCGATGGCCGCGGCGTGGCGGCCGCCTTTATGCTGGGCGCCGCCGGCGTGCAGGTGGGTACGCGCTTTCTGATCGCAGATGAGTGCACCGTATCGGAGCAGTACAAGGAGATGGTCCTGAAGGCCAACGACACCTCGACGCGTGCGACCGGCCGCTCGACGGGACACCCGGTGCGTGCCCTCAAGAGCCCCTTCACTAACGCCTACGCCAAGAGCGAGGCGGAGGGCGTAAGCGTCGAGGAGCTCGGGGCCATGGGCACGGGCGCCCTTCGCAAGGCCGCCAAGGACGGCAATTACGAAGAGGGCTCGTTTTTGTGTGGACAGATTGCCGGCATGGTCAACGAGCGCCAAAGTGCACGTGAAATCGTTGACGACCTAGTCGATGGCGCCGAGCACGTCCTGAAGGGTGCGTGCGCATGGGTGGCGTAGCGTTTCTGTTTGCCGGCCAGGGCGCCCAGCACCCCGCGATGGGCGTCGACCTGATCGAGGCATCGCCGGCGGCCGCCGAGGTGTTCGCCATTGTCGACGAGGTGCGCCCGGGGACCAGTGAGCAGTGCCGAAGCGCCTCCAAGGAGGAACTCTCGCAGACCGAGAACACGCAGCCGTGCGTGTTCGTTCACGATCTGGCAGCGGCTGCCGCCCTGCGTGAGCGCGGCGTGGTACCTGCCGCCTGTGCGGGTTTTTCGCTTGGCGAGGTCGCCGCGCTCACCTTTGCGGGGGCGTTCGATACGCGAGCGGGCTTTGAACTCGTGTGCGAGCGCGCGGCGCTGATGGCCGCGGCTGCCGAGCGCCATCCGGGCGGCATGCGCGCCGTCATCAAGCTCGATGCGGCGCAAGTCGAGAACCTGGCAAAACAGGCCGGCGAGGACTGCTGGCCGGTCAACTACAACAGTCCGCAGCAGACGGTTGTTGCCGGAGCGCCCGAGGCGCTGCAGGAGCTCGACGTCCTAGTAAAAGAGGCTGGCGGCCGCGCTATGAAAGTCGCGGTGTCGGGCGCATTTCATAGCCCCTATATGGCCGAGGCGACTGAGGGGCTGGCGACGTATATCCAAGCCGGCCACGCGCCGTCACCGCTGCTGATTCCGGTCATGGCAAACATGACGGCGGCGCCCTATCCGGCGGACCCGCGAGCGGCATCGGATGTCTTGGCCAATCAGGTGAGTCATGCCGTTCGTTGGGTCGACACGCTGCATACTCTGCAGAATCAGGGCATCGACACGTTTATTGAGGTCGGCCCTGGCAAAACGCTGTCGGGCCTGGTCAAGCGTACGCTGAGCGACGTTCGCGTGTATTCGTGCGAAACGGCCGAGCAGGTCGCAGCTATTGCCGACGAGCTCGCATAGTCCACAGGGCTGTAACCCGAAAGGAATGACATGGGCAACTTGAACAACGGCGCGCTCGAGCGCAACGACTCACGTCGCGTGGCGCTGGTCACGGGCGGCTCGCGGGGTATCGGCCGCGCCTGCGCTGTCGGTCTGGCGGAGGACGGCTTTGATATCGCCGTCGTCTATGCCGGCAGCGTCGATGCGGCGCGCAAGACGTGCGAAGCCTGTGAGGCGGTTGGCGCCACGGCACGCGCATATCAATGCGACGTGGCCGATCCCGCTGCCGTCAACGCGTGCGTGGAAGCGGTCCTCAACGACTTTGGTTCCATTTGGGCGCTCGTCAACAACGCCGGCATCACCCGCGATGGCCTGCTCATGCGCATGGGCGATGACGCATTCGATCGCGTGCTCGATGTCAATCTCAAGGGAACATTCAATATGACGCGCGCGCTCACCAAGACCTTTATGCGCCAGCGCGGCGGTTGCGTCGTCAACATGAGCTCGGTCGTGGGCCTGATGGGCAATGCCGGGCAAGCCAACTACGCTGCTTCCAAGGCAGGCGTGATAGGGCTTACCAAGGCGGTGGCGCGCGAGCTTGCGCCTCGTGGCGTACGAGCGAACGCGGTCGCCCCCGGGTTTGTCGAGACAGATATGACGGCAAAGCTCTCGGAGAAGGTGCGTACGGCAACCGAGGAACAGATTCCCCTTAAGCGCATGGCACGTCCCGAGGAAGTGGCCGGCGTGGTGCGCTTTTTAGCGAGCGATGCGGCTGCTTACATTACGGGCGAGGTCGTGCGCGTCGACGGCGGAACGGCGATGTAGAAACCAGGGCCGAAGAACGGCTTGGATGAGGAGACCATGATGGAACAGAGAGTTGCAATCACCGGCATCGGTGCCGTATCGCCGCTCGGCAACACCGCGCTTGCCACCTGGGCGGCCATGTGCGCCGGGACCTGTGGCATCGGCCCGATCACGCACTTCGATACCGATGCGTTTACCGTCAAGGTGGCGGCCGAAGTCAAGGGCTTTGACGGCAACGAGTACTTTGGCAAGCGTGACGCCAAGCATCTGGACCCCTGCGTTCAGTTTGCGATGGCGGCTTCGGACGAGGCAATGCACGATGCGGGCTTTGATGTCGAAGGCGCCATCGATCGTGAGCGCCTGGGCGTCTACGTGGGCTCGGGCGTGGGCGGCATGACGACGCTCGTCGACAACGTCCACACGATCGCCGATCGTGGACCTCGCCGCGCATCGCCCTATATGATTGCGATGATGATCCCCAACATGGCTTCGGGCAATATCGCGATCCGCCACAAGGCAAAGGGACCGACCCTGCCAGTCGTGACTGCTTGCGCGACCTCGGCCCATGCGGTGGGCGAGGCGTTCCGCGCCATCAAGCACGGCTATGCCGACGCGATCCTCGCGGGCGGCGCCGAGGCGGCCATTATCCCCGATGCCGTTGCAGGCTTTACGTCCTGCCGCGCATTGACCACCAACCCCGATCCTGCGACGGCTTGCCGCCCGTTCGATGCAGACCGCGACGGCTTTGTGATGGGCGAGGGCGCTTGCGTGCTGGTACTCGAGAGCATGGAACATGCGCAGGCGCGCGGTGCGCACATTTATGCCGAGGTCGTGGGCTACGGCAACACCGATGATGCTTATCACATCACGAGTCCCGATCCCGAGGCTGCCGGCATTGCCCGCGCGATATCGCTGGCGGTGGCCGAGGGCGACGTCAAGCCTTCCGAGGGCCTCTACATCAATGCCCACGGCACCTCGACCAAGCTTAATGATTCGTCCGAGACGGCGGGCATTAAGCGAGCGCTCGGCGAGGACGCGGCGCGCGCCGCACATGTCTCGTCGACCAAGTCGATGACGGGGCACATGATCGGTGCCACGGGGGCCATTGAGGTCATGGCCTGCGCCATGGCACTCGAGCAGGGCGTGGTGCCGCCGACCATTAACTACCACACGCCCGATTCCGCCTGCGATCTTGATTACACGCCCAATCGCGCGGTTCGCGCCGACCTTACCTGGGCGCTTTCGACCAACCTGGGCTTTGGCGGGCACAACGCAGCCATCGCGCTGCGTAGATATACGAGGAGCTAGAGCATGGATTCCAAAAGACTTGCCGAGATAGCCGATGTGATGGAGGACCGCGGCCTCACGCGCGTACGCGTTGAGGAGCCCGATGGCACCGCGGTCGAACTCGAGCGCGCGAGTGTGGCGCAGCCGGTTGCCGTGCCCATGCCTATGCCGAGCGCCATGGCCGCTCAAGTTGCAGCTCCCACAGTCGCGCCTGCCGCACCGGAACCCGCCACGCAGACACCTGCCGCCGCGCCGGAGCCCAAGGGCACCGAGGTGACTGCTCCCATGGTGGGTGTCTTCTATGCTGCCCCTGCGCCGGGCGACGAGCCATTTGTGCGCGTGGGCTCCAAGGTCAAGGCCGGCGAGACCCTCTGCATCATCGAGGCCATGAAGGTTCTCAACGAGGTGACGGCCGAGGCAGACGGTGAGGTGCTCGAGATCTGCGTGGCCGACGGCGACCTCGTGGAGTTTGGCAGCTGCCTCATGAGGATCGGATAGGTGATATCCATGAACAAAGAAGAGCTCAAGAAGCTGTTACCGCATCGCGAGCCGATGCTTTTGCTCGACGAAGCCGAGCTGGTGGGCGACGAGGCCCACGGCAAGATCACGATTACAGGCGACGAGTACTTTTTGCAGGGACATTTTCCGGGAAACCCGGTCGTTCCCGGCGTGATTCAGTGCGAGATGCTCGCCCAGAACTGCTGCGTGCTGCTGATGGGCGATGAGGAGGCGCGCGGCGCGACGCCGTTCTACACGAGTCTGGACAAGGTGCGCTTTAAGCGTCCGGTGCGCCCGGGCGACACGGTGGATCTAGTGTGCTCCATCACGCGTGCGCGCGGGCCGTTCCGCTTTGCGACGGGTACTGCGAGCGTCAACGGTGAGGTTTGCTGCCGCGCCGATATGTCTTTTGCACTCATGCACGAAAGTTAAGGAAGGCTCCATGTTCGACAAAGTGCTCATCGCCAACCGCGGCGAAGTCGCGGTCCGTGTTATCCGCGCGTGCCGCGATATGGGCATCAAGACCGTCGCCGTTTATTCCACGGCCGATGCGGACGCGCTACACGTGCAGCTTGCCGACGAGGCGTATTGCATCGGCGGCCCGCGTCTTGCCGAGAGCTACCTCAACGACGATGCCGTGCTCACCTGTGCCGTAAAGTCGGGAGCTAAGGCAATCCATCCTGGCTACGGTTTCTTTTCCGAGAAGGCGAGCTTCGTGCGCGACTGCGACAAGTTCGGTCTGGCGTTTGTCGGTCCTTCGGCCGAGGTGATCGACAGCATGGGCGACAAGGACGCCGCACGCCGAACGGCTGCCGCGGCGGGCGTGCCCATCGTTCCGGGCTGCGATTTGCTCAAAAGCCCCGAGGAGGCGACGGCCGAGGCCGAGCGCATCGGCTGCCCCGTGCTTATTAAGGCGCGCGCGGGCGGCGGAGGTCGCGGTATTCGCAAGGTCGAGCGCGTGGAAGATGCGGCAAAGGCGTTCATCGAGGCGCGTGCCGAGGGCGAGGCCGTTTTTGGCGACGGCGAGTGCTACATGGAGAAGTTCGTCGCGCCGGCGCACCACGTTGAGGTGCAGATTATGGCCGATAAGCAGGGCCATGTGTTTTCGCTCGGCGAGCGCGAGTGCTCGGTGCAGCGCCGCAACCAAAAGCTGATCGAGGAGAGCCCCGCGCCGTGCCTCGACGGACACGACGACATTCGCGCTCGCATGCACAAGGCGGCGCGCGACTTGGCTCGTGCCGTCGGTTATGAGGGCGCTGGCACCATTGAGTTTCTGTACTCGGACGACGGCAATTTCTACTTTATGGAAATGAACACGCGCTTGCAGGTGGAGCATCCGGTTACAGAGTTTGTAACCGATACCGACTTGGTCAAGTGGCAGCTGCGCGTGGCAGCCGGCCAGCCTCTGCCCTTTGAGCAGGAGGACATGCCGGTGCGCAACCACGCCATGGAGTGCCGCATCAATGCCGAAACGCCGGACTTTCTGCCGTCGTGCGGAACGGTCACCGCGTTACGTGTGCCGGGTGGCCCGCGCGTGCGCTGGGATTCCGCCATGTTTACCGGTGCGAACGTTCCGCCGTACTACGACTCCATGCTCGGCAAGCTCATCGTGTGTGCGCCCACGCGTGACGGCGCCATTCGCAAGATGCGCTCGGCCCTGGGCGAGCTCGTGATTGAGGGCGTGAGCGAAAACAGCGAGCTTCAGCTCGACGTGCTGGCAAACGACGAGTTCTTGTCGGGCATGTACCACACCGATCTGATGGGGCATCTCTATGCTGATGAATAGAAAAGCGAAGACGGTCAACGTCCTCGAGGGGCCGATGACCGAGTCGTGCGCCGAGTTTCCCGCGCGCCACGTGTTTATCAAGTGCCCGGAGTGCCGCCGTGTGATCGATGAGGCACGCCTGCACGACAACCTCGAGGTCTGCCCTCGTTGCGGCAAACACTTTCGCGTGAGCGGTCGCGCGCGCATGCGCATGACGGTCGACGCGGGTACCTTTGAGGAGTGGGATGCCGAACTGGCGTCAGAGGACTTCCTCTCGTTTCCCGGCTATGCCGACAAGCTTAAGAGCGCGTGCGAGCGTTCGGGCGAGCGCGACGCCGTCGTGTGCGGCAGGGGCAAAATCTGCGGCTGCGATACGGCACTCTTCTTTATGGACGCCAACTTCATGATGGGCTCGATGGGCTCCGTGGTGGGCGAGAAGATCTGTCGCGTCTTTGAACGCGCGACCGAGCTGGGATTGCCGGTCGTCGGCTTTACCGTTTCGGGCGGTGCGCGCATGCAAGAGGGCGTGACCTCGCTTATGCAGATGGCCAAGATTTCTGCGGCGGTTAGGCGCCACGGCGAGGCGGGCGGCCTGTATATCACGGTGCTCACCGATCCCACGACCGGAGGTGTAACCGCGAGCTTTGCCATGGAGGGCGACATTATCCTGGCCGAGCCCGATGCCCTGACGGCATTTGCCGGCCCGCGCGTGATCGAGCAGAACATGCACAAGCGCCTGCCCAAGGGATTCCAGCGCTCCGAGTTTTTGCTGGAGCACGGCTTTTGCGATGCCGTTGTTCCGCGTGGCGAGATTGCGCTCACGGTAGGCGAGCTGCTGGCGCTGTACGAAGGGCACGCGCCCGGCCTGGGGGCACCGCATGAGATCGTGCATACGGGTCGCCGCGGCAAAAAGCTGGGACACTTGTTTAAGCGCTCGGCGGCACCAAAAACCGCGCTCGAGATTGTCAAGCAGACCCGCTCGGCAGATCGCGCCACGGCGGGTGAGATGATCTCGCTGGGCCTGGATGGATTTGTGGAGCTGCACGGCGACCGTTACTTTGGCGACGACGCCGCTGTGGTGGCTGGCATTGGCTGGAAAGACGGACGCCCCGTGACGGTCATCGCCATCGAGCGCGGCACCACGACCAAAGAGCGTATGCGTCGCAACTTTGGCATGGCGCATCCCGAGGGCTACCGCAAAGCGCGTCGCCTTATGCGCCAGGCCGAAAAGTTTGGTCGACCGGTTCTGTGCCTGGTCGATACTTCGGGCGCGTTTTGCGGCATCGGTGCCGAGGAGCGCGGCCAGGGCGAGGCGATTGCCCAGAATCTCATGGAGATGAGCGGCCTTAAGACGCCGATTGTCTCGGTTGTGACAGGCGAGGGTGGCTCTGGTGGCGCGCTGGCGCTGTCCGTGGCCGACCGCATCCTGATGCTCTCGAGCTCGGCCTATTCGGTCGTGAGCCCCGAGGCATGCGCGTCGATCCTGTGGAAGGATACCGAGCGCGCGAATGAGGCCGCCGAGGCGCTGAAGCTCACGGCCCCCGATCTGTTGGCACTCGGCATCATCGACGGCATTGTCGACGATGCGGGCCTGTCGCATGAGGAAATCGCCGACGCCGTCATGTCTTCGGCATTCGCAGCCTTCGATACGCTTGGGCAGCTCGACGATGCGACCCTCACAAACCTCCGCTACGAAAAGTACCGAGAAATCGGTCACTACCGCACTGTGTGACAAAGGGACTGTCCCACATGTCACATAGGGAAAGGGCTCCTGTGTCACAAGTTTCTCAATCGGTCTTGGCGACGGTACGGGCAAACGCCACGGCCGTGGTCGATTATCTGTCCAAAAGCATGATGTCGGCGTTGCCGTTTATTGTCTGCGCGGCGCTGTTTCGTACCGTGGCCGTCATTATGGGCGAAGGCATGCTGGGCCTATGGCCTGCCGATTCCGAAATCTATCGGCTGTTCTACAGCTGGCTCTATAACGCCGGCTACTACTTTCTTCCCATCTATCTTGGTTGGGCTGCCGCCCGCCAGCTCGGCTGCTCGGAACAGCTGGGCATGATGCTGGGCGGCGTCCTCATTGCCCCCGATCTGCTCAAGCTTGTCGATGCCGCGTCGACGACAGGTGCATCGATGACTTCCGTGTATGGGCTGCTCCCCGCACCGGTCAACGATTACACGACGACCGTTATCCCGGCTCTCATTTCGGTTCCTGTGCTATGGCAGGTGGAGCGTTTCTTTAAGCGCGTTATCCCCCGGGCCGTGGCGTTCTCGTTCGTTCCGTTTGCGACCATGCTCGTCATGGTTCCGGTGTCCCTGTGCATTACGGCCCCGGCGGGCAGCTATCTGGGCATGCTGTTGGGACAGCTCATGTTTATGCTCGGCAATTCGGGCGGCATCGTGTCACTGCTCACACTCATGGGGCTCGCCGCGGGCTGGGAGTTTCTTAAGATCGCGGGCGTCAGCAACGTCGTCCTATCGCTCGCCTACGCGCAGTTTATGAGTGTGGGAACGGACTCGTGCATCCTCATCGCCGCGACGATGGCGACGTTTGCTGTCTGGGGCATGCCCTTTGGCACATCGCTTCGCGTTGCAGATAAGGACGAAAAAGCGCTTATGCTGGGCTACTCGATCTCGGGCGTACTTGGCGGTGTGAGCGAGCCGGCGCTGTATGGCTGCGGCTTCAAATACGGCAGGTGCCTCACATGCATGGCCATCGGCGGCGCCGTCGGAGGACTTGTTGCGGCCGTGGGCCACGTTACGGCCTATACCATCGGTATGACGAATGTCCTCATGGTCATTGGCTTTGCCACGGGCGGCATCTCGAACCTGCTGTGGTGCTGCGCCGCCGGCGGTGTGGCATTTGCGGTGTCTGCGGCGCTGAGCTACTGCTTTGGCGTGGTGCCGTCGCAGGAGCCGGCTACTTTGCAAGATGAGACCGATGGTCTCGAAACGATAAACGGAGAGGCGAAGGCGGGTGCGTAGCCTGCACGATGTGACAAAGGGGCTGTCCCTTTGTCACATCCGCTTCTATGGCCGCAGCCCGTGTGGGTTGCGGCCTTTTTGTATCTAGAGGGCAAAGTGGCTACACTACAATCCGTTTGAACAATAGATATATAAGTGGGACGTGGGGCGGATAAAGATGGTCGAGTGGATTGTTAAGCGTGCACAGGGCGATCGCGCGCGTGTGGGCACGTTGACAGGTGTGGTGTGCATTCTCGCCAATGTGGCACTTTGTGTTGCAAAGGGTGCCATCGGCGTGGTGTCGGGATCGGTCTCGATCGTGGCGGACGCCATGAACAACCTGTCCGATGCCAGTTCGAACATCGTGAGCGTGCTGGGCTTTAAGCTGGCGAGCAGGCCGGCCGACCCCGAGCACCCCTACGGTCACGGTCGCTACGAGTATCTTTCCGGCCTGGTCGTGGCAGCGCTCGTGCTGCTCATTGGCCTTGAGCTGATGAAGTCCTCGGTGGAGCGCATCGTCCACCCCGAGCCCGTCGAGTTCTCGCTTGCCCTGGTGGCAGTCCTTGCGCTTTCGATGGTCGTCAAGCTGTGGATGGCGGCCCTCAACCAAAAGCTCGGCGATCGCATTGAGTCCGAGACACTGCATGCGACCGCGCAGGATTCCAAGAACGATGTCCTTGCCACGGGCACCGTGTTAGCGTGCGCATTTGTTTCGCAGGTGACGCACATCAATCTTGACGCATGGGTCGGCCTTGCCGTTGGCGCCTATATCGGTTGGAGCGGCTTTGAGCTTATCCAGGATACGGTGAGCCCGCTTTTGGGCCAGGCGCCCGATCCTAAGCTGGTCAAGCACATTCGAGACAAAATCATGAGCTACCCCGGCGTTTTGGGCGTCCACGACCTGATGGTTCACGATTACGGCCCGGGCAGGAAGTTTGCGAGCGCTCATGCCGAGATGGCAGCCGAGACCAGCCCGCTGGAAAGCCACGACACACTCGACAACATTGAACAGGCATTTAGGAACGAAGACGGCATGATCGTCACGCTTCACTACGACCCCATCGTGACCGACGACCCCAAGGTGGCAAGCATACGTTTGCGCATCAACGCCATGGCCAAGGAAATCGATAGCCGCATTTCGATCCATGACCTTCGCTGCGTGCCGGGCCCCACGCACACCAACGTGATCTTTGACTGCGTGCGCCCCTCCGATTTAGCGATGAGCGCCGAGGAATTAAAGCGCACGTTGGCAAAACAAGTCGAATCCGAATACCCCAAGTCGGTCGCCAAGATCACGATCGACGAAGACTATGTCGGCCATACCCACGAGTAGGGCCGAGCCGATAAAGCAACTGATGCAGAAGGGGAGAGCATGAAGAAGCTATATCTACTCCGCCACGGTCAAACTGAGTTCAACGTCAAAAAGCTGGTCCAGGGCCGCTGCGATTCTCCGTTGACCGACCTGGGCCGCAGGCAAGCTGGAATGGCGGCCGCATGGCTCAAGGACCACGGTGTCGTTCCCGACAAAGTGGTCTCTTCGCCCTTAGGCCGAGCCATGGACACGGCAAGTCTCATCGCAACCGAACTCCTCGGCCCGGACGCTGCCGTCGAGCCCTGCGAAGGCATCATCGAGCGCAGCTACGGCACCTTCGAAGAAGGCCCCCACGATGCCCTTCCCACCGACGTCTGGGACCCCGGCGAGGACCTTATCCCATTTGGCGGAGAAGGAAGCCATGCCCTGCAGGAGCGCATGGTAGGCACCCTCACCAATCTCATGGGCGCTAAGGACACCGAAACCCTCCTAGCAGTAAGCCACGGCAGTGCCAGCCGCCAATTCATCAAGGCTGCAGCCCCAGAGGGCTTCGAGCTCCCAACAAAACTCCCCAACTGCGCCATCATGATTTTCGATTTTGATGAGGCGGAGCCACAAGTAGAGGGCGAGCCAATGCAATGCAAGTTCACCCTCCAGCAAATAGTGGACCCCCAACAAAGTCATTAGCCTGAGCGAGCAGAGTTAAGCAGACATCAACGTGTCGTCTCCCGAGCACGGCGGAGGGCCGGAGAAATATATTAAGGTCATCGCGAGTTCCGCACGCAAAGGAGAGCACTTAATGTGCTCTCCGTCTTGCGCAGGACTGTAGAGCAGGGACCTTAATATATTTCTCCGGCCCTCCGCCGTGCTCGGGAGCCATCCACGCACTTTACCTGCGTAAACAATGTGAGTGAAATATGAATCTCGATGGATACGCCCGCAGCCGTGTATACTAAACAGCTGTGTGAAACCAGGGGAGTATTCTGGCTGGACAAAATGCCTGCTTAATAGGGTTGTCAGGTAGTCCGGGCGAAATACAAGGCTGGGGAGCACGTCGTGTAAGTAGTGGTCCTCTAGGGGCGTACGCTCGGTGGTGTACGCATTGTCCCAAGACCACGCGAGAGTTGGGATCATATCTTGATCAGCATGATTCTCGGCCGCAAGATTGGCATGACCCAGGTTTGGGACGAGAACGACAACGTCGTCCCCGTCACGGTCATCCAGGCTGGCCCCTGCGCTGTCTCGCAGGTTAAAACTCAGGCAACCGACGGCTATGACGCCGTCCAGATCGGTTTCGGCGACATCAAGGCCAAGAACGTGAACAAGCCCATGGCTGGTCACTTCGCCAAGGCTGGCGTCGAGCCTGTCCGCTTCCTTCGTGAGGTCCGCGTCGAGAGCGGCGAGGAGCACAAGGTCGGCGAGGTCGTCACCGTCGCTGATTTCGCTGATGTCGAGAAGGTCGACGTCATCGGTACCTCCAAGGGTAAGGGCTTCCAGGGTCGTATCAAGCGCTGGGGTCAGCGCCGCGGTCCTATGACGCATGGTTCTCACTTCCAGCGTCACCCCGGTTCTATCGGTCAGTGCGCCTATCCTGCGCGCGTCCTCAAGGGCGTCAAGATGGCCGGTCACATGGGTAACGAGCGCGTTACCGTCAAGAACCTTTCCGTTGTCCGCATCGATGCCGAGCAGAACCTCATCTTGGTCAAGGGCGCTGTCCCGGGTGCCAAGAATGGTCTCGTCGCCATCCGTATGGCCTAAGGGCCCAGCCCATTTAGCCCAGCGTCATACCAAGGAGAACACTTAAATGGCAAAGTTTGAAGTAAAGAACAGCGAGGGCAAGAAGGTCGCCGAGGCCGAGCTCGCCGCTGAGGTGTACGGCATCGAGCCGAACATCCACGTTATGCACCACATCGTCAAGTGCCAGATGGCCTCTTGGCGTCAGGGCACCCAGTCCGCTAAGGGCCGCTCTGAGGTTTCCGGTGGCGGCAAGAAGCCTTGGCGTCAGAAGGGCACCGGCCGTGCCCGCCAGGGTTCCATCCGTGCTGCCCAGTGGCGTCACGGTGGCGTTGTCTTCGCCCCCAAGCCCCGTTCCTACGCTAAGCGTATGAACAACAAGGAGGTCAAGCTGGCTATGCGCTCCGCGCTGTCCGCCAAGCTGGCCGATGGCGAGCTCGTGCTCGTCGACGACTACGGCTTCGAGAAGCCTTCCACGAAGGCTGCCGTCGCCATGCTCAAGGCTCTCGGCCTTGAGGGCAAGCGTCTGACCATCATCGTTCGCGATGAGGACGTCAACGCCTACCTGTCGTTCCGCAACATTCCCAAGACGTTCATCATCACCGCCGACGAGGCCAACACCTACGATCTCGTCAACAACAACGCTGTGCTGATGCCCGCCGACATCGCCGCTCACTTCGGGGAGGTGCTTGCATAAATGACCGCCCACGAGATCATCATCCGTCCGATCGTGTCCGAGCGTTCCTTCTCCGGCATGGAGCAGAACAAGTACACGTTCGAGGTCGCCAAGGATGCTAACAAGTATCAGATCAAGGACGCTGTCGAGGAGATCTTCGGCGTCAAGGTCGTTCGCGTGAACACCCTGACGGTCAAGCCCAAGACCAAGCGCGTGCGCTATGTCGCCGGCAAGACCCGTTCTTGGAAGAAGGCCATCGTCACGCTGGCCGAGGGCGACACCATCGAGGTCTTTGGCAACCAGGCCTAAGACTCGCTGCTGTTGAGTGAGCTCATGCCTCCCAAAAAGGGGAGGCGAGAGCTCAAGGTTTTGGGCGTATAAAATGGACACGCCCGGAACCGTGTATACGTCCGGTGTCATCGCACCCGAGGCAGAACCTCGAATCCCTGTCTGCGATGGCTAACGGATTCCTATTGAAAGGGATTGTAATGGCTGTAAAGCACCTTAAGCCGACCTCCGCTGGTAGGCGTTGGCAGACGATCTCCGACTTCTCCGAGATCACCTGCACCAAGCCCGAGAAGTCTCTTCTCGAGCCCCTGCCCAAGAAGGCCGGTCGTAACAATAACGGCCGCATCACCACCCGCCACCAGGGCGGCGGCGTGAAGCGTCGTTACCGCGTGATCGACTTCAAGCGCAACAAGGACGGCGTGCCCGCCAAGGTTGCCACGATCGAGTACGATCCGAACCGTTCCGCTCGCATCGCTCTGCTGCACTACGCTGACGGTGAGAAGCGCTACATCCTGGCCCCCAAGGGCCTCGAGGTCGGTCAGACCATCATGTCCGGTTCTGACGCCGACATCAAGCCGGGCAACGCTCTGCCCCTCGCCGACATCCCCGTCGGTACGCTCATCCACGCTGTCGAGTTCCAGCCGGGCAAGGGCGCCGCTATCGCCCGTTCCGCCGGTAACTCCTGCCAGCTGATGGGTAAGGAGGGCAAGTACGCTATCGTCCGTATGCCTTCCTCCGAGATGCGCCGCATCCTCGTTACCTGCCGCGCCACCGTCGGTGAGGTCGGCAACGCCGATCACGCCAACATCGTCATCGGCAAGGCCGGCCGTAAGCGTCACATGAACGTGCGCCCGACCGTCCGCGGTACCGTCATGAACCCTGTCGACCACCCGCACGGCGGTGGCGAGGGCAAGAACCACACCTCTGGTCGTCCCTCTGTTACCCCCTGGGGTAAGCCGACGAAGGGCCTTCGTACGCGCAAGAAGAAGAAGGTCTCGAACCAGCACATCATTCGTCGCCGTAAGAAGTAATTTCGGATACCGAGTTTTAGGAGAAAGCACTTATGAGCAGAAGTCTCAAAAAGGGCCCGTTCGTGGAGACTCGCCTTCTCTCGCGTATCACCGCGATGAACGAGGCTGGCAAGAAGGACGTCGTGAAGACCTGGTCCCGCGCGTCCACCATCTTCCCCGAGATGGTTGGTCACACCATCGCCGTCCACGACGGCCGCAAGCATGTGCCCGTGTATGTTACCGAGTCCATGGTTGGTCACAAGCTCGGCGAGTTCGCGCCGACTCGTACGTTCCGTGGCCACAAGGCCAAATAGGGGGTTAACCGTAAATGGCAACTAAGTCTATTGAAACTGAGGCCACCGAGGTTCGCGCCGTCGCTAAGTACGTGCGTGTTTCCCCCAGCAAGGCCCGCCTGGTGGTCGATCTGATCCGCCGTAAGCCTGTCGCTCAGGCCTTCGACATCCTCCACTTCTGCGACCGCGCCGTCGCCGTGGATGTCGAGAAGGTTCTCCGTTCCGCCGTTGCGAACGCCGAGAACAACAACGGTCTGCGTGCCGACAACCTGGTTGTCGCCGCTGCCTATGTTGACGAGGGTCCGACGCTTAAGCGCATCCGTCCCCGCGCCAAGGGTTCCGCTTCTCGCATTCTGAAGCGTACTTCCCACATCACCGTCGTCGTTGCTCCTCGAAAGGAGGCGTAAAGCTGTATGGGTCAGAAAGTCTACCCCACCGGCTTCCGTCTTGGCATCACCGAGAACTGGCGCTCCCGCTGGTTCGCAGAGAAGGATTACGCTAAGACCCTCGGTAACGATCTCGAGATCCGCAAGTACCTCGAGAAGCGTCTTTCCCGCGCAGCTGTCTCCCGCGTCGAGATCGAGCGCGCTGGCGACAAGGTGAAGGTCATCATCCTCACCGCTCGCCCCGGCGTTGTCATCGGTAAGAAGGGTGCCGAGATCGACACCCTCCGCACCGAGCTCGAGAAGGTCGCTGGCGTCTCCAAGGGCCAGCTCTCCGTCGACGTTGTCGAGATTAAGCGCCCCGAGCTCGACGCCAACCTCGTTGCTCAGTCTATCGCCGAGCAGCTCGAGGGCCGCGTTGCCTTCCGTCGCGCTATGCGCAAGGCTGTCCAGTCCGCCCGCAAGGCCGGCGCTAAGGGCATCCGTATCCAGTGCTCCGGTCGTCTCGGCGGTGCCGAGATGGGCCGTCGTGAGTGGTACCGCGAGGGTCGCGTGCCTCTGCACACCCTCCGTGCCAAGATCGACTACGGCACGGCTGTCGCCAGCACCACCATGGGCGCTTGCGGCGTGAAGGTCTGGATCTACCTGGGCGAGAAGCTCCCGGGCCAGCCTGTTCCCAACCCTGCACTCGAGGGCTCTTCCCGTCCTCGTCGTCGTAACTCCGAGAGGAGGGGTCAGTAGTGCTTGCCCCTAAGCGTATTCTTCACCGCAAGGTGCAGCGTGGCTCCATGAAGGGCCAGGCCAAGGGTAATACCGAGCTGCATTTCGGCGAGTTTGGTATCCAGGCTCTCGAGGCCCATTGGATCACCAACCGTCAGATCGAGGCCGCTCGTATTGCCATGACCCGCTACATGAAGCGTGGCGGTCGCGTCTACATCACGATCTTCCCCGATAAGCCCATCACCAAGAAGCCTGCCGAGACTCGCATGGGTTCTGGTAAGGGTAACCCCGAGGAGTGGGTGGCCGTCGTCAAGCCCGGCCGCATCATGTTCGAGGTCAAGGGTGTTCCCGAGGAGGTCGCTCGCGAGGCTCTGCGTCTTGCGCAGCACAAGCTCCCCATCAAGACCAAGATTGTTGCTGCCAAGAACGCTGAGCAGCGCATCGAGAAGGAGATGGCTGAGGAGGCCGCTCTCGAGGCCAAGTGGGCTGCTGAGGACGCCGCCGCTGCCAAGGAGGAGAACTAATGAAGCCCGCAGAGATTCGTGAGCTCTCGGACGCTCAGCTCGTTGAGAAGCTGAAGGAAATGCGCGCCGAGCTCTTTAACCTTCGTTTCCAGATGGCCACCAGCCAGCTGGACAACACCGCTCGCGTCAACACCGTGAAGAAGGACATCGCTCGCGTCCTCACGGAGCAGCGCGCCCGCGAGATCGCAGCGGAGAAGTCCGCTGTCGCCGAGTAGGACCTAAGGAGAGAACATGACTGATTCGCGTAACTCGCGTAAGGTCCGTACGGGTGTCGTTACCTCCGTCTCCGGTGCCAAGACCATTGTTGTCACCATCACCGAGCGCAAGCGTCACCCCAAGTACGGCAAGATGATGACCAGCTCCAAGAAGCTGCACGCTCACGACGAGGAGTGCACGGCTGGCGTGGGCGACACCGTCCGCGTTATGGAGACCCGTCCTATGTCCAAGATGAAGCGTTGGCGCCTCATCGAGGTCGTCGAGCGCGCTAAATAAGCAGTCGCTCTTACGACTTGTACGTTTCCGAAGATGTGCGTATGCCTGGCTTGCATACCACGGGCCGTATACAGGCTGCGCACCTCTCTTCGGTTCTTAGTTCGGAGGAACATCTACCATGATTCAGATGCAAACCATGCTGAACGTCGCCGACAACTCCGGCGCTCGCAAGATTCGCTGCATCAAGGTGCTTGGCGGTTCCAAGCGTCGTTATGCAGGCATCGGCGATGTGTTCATCGGTGCTGTCCAGGAGGCTACCCCTGGCGCCAGCGTCAAGAAGAAGGACGTTGTCCGTTGCGTCGTCGTTCGCACCGTTAAGGAGATCCGCCGCAAGGATGGCTCCTACATTCGCTTTGATGAGAACGCCTGCGTTGTCATCAACAACGATGGTTCGCCCGTCGGCACCCGTATCTTCGGGCCCGTCGCTCGCGAGCTTCGTGACAAGAAGTACATGAAGATCGTCTCGCTCGCTCCCGAGACCCTGTAGTTAGGGGAGATATATGTATATCAAGAAGGGCGATAAGGTCCAGGTTCTCTCTGGTAAGGATCGCGGCAAGCAGGGCGTTGTCCTGCGTGCTCTCCCCGCCGAGAACAAGGTCGTTGTCGAGGGCGTTTCGGTCGTCAAGAAGGCCGTCAAGCCCAACGCTGCCAACCAGCAGGGCGGCATCGTTTCGCAGGAGGCTCCCATCGATGCCTCCAACGTCAATCTCGTCTGCCCCGAGTGCGGTAAGGTTACCCGCGTCGGTCACGAGAAGGACGGCAAGAACAAGCTGCGCGTCTGCAAGAAGTGCGGCCACAAGTTCTAAGCTGCCCGCAACATCAAGTTGCTAGCAAAGGCCCGGATGCCCCACGGCACCCGGGCCTTTTTCTATCCCTACTCATTGGGGACAGACTTAAATGAGTGCCCTAAATGGTCAAGCATAGATGAGCGGGTGCGCTGTACAAATTGCTTGTGTGCGCGTTTATGCGCGTTAGATTGCGTTAATTGCACACCCATGCGTATATATGCGCCGTTTTCGGTACAATAATGGCCGTTTAGCGGTGAGATACGCAAAAACGCGCACAGAAGCGCGTGTTTGTGCGAATATAGAGCTGTCAGAAAGCAAGGCGTTCTATGACACAGGAGGTACATAATGGCAGATTCCAAGCAGGCTCCGCTCGACGCCGCGGCAGCCGCCAAAGCAGCGTTCGCTTCGGTCCAGGACAAGCCGTTCCCCGACGATATTTTTACGGCTCCCGAGCTCCATTGGGCCGTCATCGGTTGCGGCGTTATCGCCAACCAGATGGCTCAGTCCCTTGCTCTTGCCGGTCGCAAGCTTGCGGGCGTCACCAACCGTACGCTGTCCAAGGCTCAGGCTTTTGCCGAGCAGTATGGCGTCGAGAAGGTCTACGACACGGTTGAGGACCTCTACGCCGATCCGAACATCGACGCCGTCTACATCACTACCCCGCACAACACTCATATCACCTATCTGCGCGCTGCCCTGGCAGCCGGCAAGCACGTGCTCTGCGAGAAGGCCATTACCCTCAATTCCGCTGAACTCGATGAGGCCCGTGCCATTGCCGCCGAGCACAACGTGGTCCTTATGGACGCTACCACGGTGCTCCATATGCCCTTGTATCAAGAGCTGCGCCGCCGCATGGATGCCGGCGAGTTCGGCCGCATGAACCTCGCCCAGCTCAACTTTGGTAGCTACAAGGAGTACGGCGACCTGACCAACCGTTTCTACAATCGCAACCTCGCCGGTGGTGCCATGCTCGATATTGGCGTGTATGCACTGTCCGTTATGCGCCTGTTTATGGCGAGCCAGCCCGCCGAGGTCGTTTCGCTGGGCAACACCTGCGAGACTGGCGTCGATGTTGCGGGCGGCATCGTCTGCCGCAATGCCGAGCAGCAGCTGGGCGTCGTGAGTCTTACGCTCCACTCCAAGCAGCCCAAGCGCTCTGTTATCAGCTTTGACAGGTGTTATGTCGAGGTCAACGAATATCCGCGTGCCGATCATGCGACGATCGTGTGGACTGCGGACGGTCATCGCGAGGAGGTCGCCGCGGGCACCGAGGCTTACGCCCTTTGCTATGAGATGGCCGATCTTGAGAAGGCCGTTGCCGGTGACGACTCCAAGCGCGAGCTGCTGGATTATGCTTCTGATGTTATGGGGCTGATGACAAAGCTCCGTGCCGATTGGGGAGTTGTCTACCCCGAGGAGGAGTGAGCGATGCTCGCGGAAGATAGGCTCAATGCGATCGTCTCGATGGTGCAGCAGGCTGGCTCAGTAACGGTGCCAGAGCTTGCCGATGCCCTGGGTGTGACAGCTTCTACCATTCGGCGCGACCTGCAGGCGCTCGACCGAGCGCATCGCATCGCCAAGGTCCACGGTGGAGCGACGAGCCTTGAGCACGCGCACGTGACGCGCGACCTAACGCTTAATGAGCGCAGCGACCTCCATAACGACGATAAGGAGCGTATCTGCGCCCGTGCGGCGGCGCTTGTGGAGCCTGAGAGCTTTGTATACATCGACTCGGGCTCGACAACGCTCAGGCTCATCGAGCATCTTCCACACCTTGAAGGTGTCACCTATGTGACCGATTCCGTGCTCCATGCTCAGCACCTTGCTTTGCGCGGCATGCGTACCGTGGTGCTGGGCGGCGAGCTCAAACCCGAGACCGAGGCGCTCGTTGGCCCCGATGCCTTGGCAACCTTAGATCGCTACAACTTCAACTGTGGCTTTTGGGGCTCTAACGGCATTGCCGCCGAGCAGGGCTTCACGGCGCCCGATATCGAGGAGGCCCAAGTAAAGCGCATCTCGATGCGTCATACGGCCAAACGCTTCGTAATCTCGGACGCCAGCAAATTTGGCATGGTGGCGCCCGTCAAGTTCGCGGACTTTCGCGATGCAACGATCATCACCGCGGGCGAGGTGCCCGCCAAGTACCGGGCAATGGACAACGTCGTCACGGTCTAGCGGCGGGGCAAGGCCAAAACCACCACAAAGGTGCCTGTCCCCATTGTGGTGGTTAGTAACGAAAACCGAGTAGTTTTCTCAATAGAAAAGCGGCAACGTCCATCACGGGCGTCGCCGCTTTCGTTGTCTGCCGGTTTGTCTAAGTCTGTAACAACTGAACCGTTAAAAGTGGGCTAGGTGTTACAGATCGAGATACTTACGAACCGCGCCGTCCCTTTGTCTCAATCTGTAACATCTGGGACTGATTTTGCCGAGTTACTGTTACAGATTGAGATTATTCCCTTGAGGGGATTCGAATGTCTCGATCTGTAACAGATAGACCGCAAAATGGGCTTTAGCTGTTACAGATCGAGATGTTTGGGAATCCGGCAGAGCCATCGCGGCAAAACCACCACAAAGGTGCCTGTCCCCATTGTGGTGGTTTAGGGCTCCCAGGGGCAAGGGGCTTCGATGTGGGTGTGCTCGCCGGTTACGGGATGCGTGAAGGACACGCTGTGGGCGTGGAGCATCAGGCCGCAGGGACGCGGCGTTCCGTACAGGTCATCGCCCACCAGGGGATGGCGCTCGCTGGCCAGATGTACGCGGATCTGGTGCTTGCGGCCGGTGAGCAACTCGACATCGATATACGAGCGCGTGGGCAGGCCACGACGGCTCTTAAGACGTTTGAGCACCTTCACGCGCGTTTGAGACGGCTTGCCGCTGGCGCCGACGCGCATCTTGCGGCTGTCGTGACGGTCGCGGGCGATGGGCTTGTCGATGAGCTTTTCGTTCCAGTCGATCTTGCCCTCGGCGAGCGCCAGGTAGTGCTTTTCGAACGCGTGGTCGATGATCATCTGGTCAAAGGCGGGCTGCGTCTGCTTGTCGAGTGAGAACAGCACCACGCCGGTGGTGTCACGGTCCAAGCGGTTGAGCGGCTGCATGTCGGTCGCGGCAAAGCCGTCGCCCATCGCCAGCAGCAGGTCGCTGGCGTAGTCGGTGAGCGTACGCTCGCCGGTGCCATCGCCGTGGACGATCATGCCGGCAGGCTTGTCGATGGCCATGAGCCAGGCGTCGCAGTAGAGGACTTGAGGTTCTTCGTTCACGTGTAAGCCTTTCGGTTAGCTAATTCCCACAAACATGCAGCCCGAGGTCGCCCCGCGCAGGCGGGCGGCCGGCTTGCGGCCGGCTTGAGCCGCCTCGACAGCGCGACGGACGCGAGCGACGGCACGGCCAATCTCATCGGCCTCGAGCAGCGTTCCGTCCACCATGAGACGACGGACGCCGGCGTCGAGCAGCTGTGGTACCTGCGGCGTAAGGTCGATGGGGTAGGCGTCGTACAGGCGTGAGCGGCCGTGGATGTCGGTGCGGACGGGCATGACCTTTCCGTCGATATTCTTGAGCGAGAGTTTGCGGGCACGCAGGCGGCAGTTGGCGCAATCGTGGATACAGCCGTTGGCAACCTGTAGAATGCAATGCTCGCTTGTCATGACGCGCGGACGGCCAAAGACGGTGATGCCCAGAGCCGCGGGCGCGGCGGCGCCGAGCGAGACAATCTCGTCGAGCGTGATCTCGGGCGAGAGCCAAAACGCGCCGGCTCCGCGCTCGGCGAGTGCCTCCATGCAGGGCGCGTTGTGCACCGGCAGGCAAGAGCGAATCTCGGCCGTGGCGCCAACCTGGGCGGCCAGGGCAAGCTCGGAGATATTGCCGACGGCGACGGTGGCCCCGGCATTGATCCAGGGATCGACGCGCTCGTGGTCGACGGCGCGGCAGACCTCGTCGAGTTCGGGCACGACGCCCTGCTCAAATGCATCGGCAGGGGAGAGTCCGACAGCCTCGAGCGCGTCGGTGGTCATATAGATGCGCGTGGCGCCCTCGGCGCGAGCTGCCTCGGCGGCTTCGAGCGTGGTGACGGCGGCGCAAATCTGCGGCTCATCGCGGTAATGCTCGGGCATGGCGCGCGTACATTTGTCGAGCACTGGCAACTCGAGTGTTTTCGCGCGCTCCTCGTACGGCGCCAGAATGGCCTCCTCCAATGCTTTACAGGCGGCGGCGCGCACCTTGTGCACGGCGGAGAAGCCCATGCCGCAGCCGGCGTCGAGCGAAACGTCAAAGCTCGCTGCCTCAAAGGGCGAGGAGCCCATGCGGCCCACATGCTCAACCAGGTCTGCCGCCTCGACGGCGCGGGTCTTGGCGGCCTCGACGGTGAAGCCCGTGGCGGCGGCGGTGAGCGTGGGGTTGTCACAGCAGGTGAGTGTGACGGTAAACGGCTCGCCCAGGCGCGCCACGACGGACACATCAACAGCTCGGCGGCGCAGCACATCGCGCTTGAGCGCGGCGCCGGCGGCGTCGATGGCACGCTGGCTGCGAATCACGCGGACGCGGCAGCCCTCGGGCATGCTACGGGGCACGCGACACTCGATAACATCGCCGGCAGCGGCATCATCGGCGGCGATGGTGGTCAGGAATTGGTCGAACTCATCGTCGTGGCGAAGCTCCAGTAGGTCGCCCTTGCCCACGGGCTCAAACAACTCAATGCGGGCGATGGCGGCGCGGCGACGGCGGTCGTCGGGCTTGAGGCCGCGCACATCGCGGTTGGCCAGGCGGCTGCCCAGCACCGTGCCCACGATCTGGCCGCGGTTGTTGGAACGTTCATAGCTCATCATCTCGTCGCCCGAGGTGCCGTCCTGATAGGCGTGCGTAAAGTCACGGTTAAAGCAGCGCTTGAGCTGGCGCTGGCGGGCGGCTTTCTCGTCCTTAGAGGTCGAAACATCGGCCAGCATATCGTCAATCTGATGACGATACACGTCGACGATGGAATACACGTAATCGGGAGCCTTCATGCGGCCCTCGAGCTTGAGCGATGCGGCGCCGGCGTCATACAGACGGCGAACAAGCTGCGAAGTGTTGGTGTCGCGCGGGCACAGCGCGCGCTCGCGACCGGCGGGGGAGAGCGTGCGGCCGTTCTCGTCGATCAGCTCGTAGGGCAGGCGGCAGGGCTGGGCGCACATGCCGCGGTTGGCCGAGCGGCCCGCCATGGCAAAGCTCGACAGCAGGCACAGACCCGAGTAGCAAAAGCAGATGGCACCGTGGCTAAAGACCTCGAGGTCGACATCGGGCGCGGCGTCGTGGATGGCGGCGATCTCGTCGATGGAGAGCTCGCGCGAGAGGGTCACGCGGTCGGCGCCCTGCTCGCGGCACCAGATGGTTCCGCGGTCGTCATGGATGTTCGCCTGGGTCGAGATATGCGTCTCGATGCCGGGCATCGTGCGCTTGACCTCAAAGAACAGACCCCAGTCCTGGATGATGAAGGCATCGGCGCCCAGCGTGGAGCAGCGATGGATGAGTTGCAACGCATCGGCCATCTCGGACTGCTTGATGACGATGTTGACCGTGACGTAGACGCGCGAGCCGGCCAGGTGTGCAGCGCGGCAGGCCTGCTCAAAGGCCTTGTCGGTAAAGTTCGTTGCCTTGCGGCGGGCGTTGAAGCTGCCCATGCCACAGTAGATGGCGTCTGCCCCGGCAGCGAGTGCGGCGGCGAAGGGCTCCGGGCCTCCGGCGGGGGCCAAGAGCTCGGGTCTACGGTTGGTGGTTCGACTGGCGGTTGCGGTCATATCCTGCCTTTCAAAATGCTCAGATAATCAAAAGTATAGTGGTGCCATCGCGGCAGGCGATGCCCGTGCTCTAAGCGGGATAAAGTCTTCAGCAGCTTGGACTGGCTGCTTCGTATGAGAACCGTTCAGCGGTCCGGGGAAACCGTTGGGCGATAAAATATTCTCGAGGGCTGATAATTATCTTGCATCGGGCAAACTCATCCCCTACTATCCCAATCAAGCGCGGTGTTCAGACCGAACTGTGCCTCCCGGTGTGAACGCCGCGCTCCCGTTCCCTTTTACTTGTAAGGAGAAAAACATGAGCAAGACCGTCGTGTCTTCCGATAACGCACCCGCAGCCATCGGCCCGTATTCCCCCGGTATCCAGACTGGCAACATGGTGTTTCTGTCCGGCCAGCTGGGCATCGATCCCGCGACCGGCAAGCTGCCCGAGGGTGTCGAGGCCCAGGCCAAGCAGTCCCTCGCCAACGTCGAGGCTCTGCTGACCGCTGCCGGCGCCACGTTTGCCGATGTCGTCAAGACCACGGTCTACCTGGCCGACATCGCCGACTTTGCCGCCGTGAACGAGATTTACGCCTCCAAGTTCGAGGCTCCGTTCCCCGCGCGCAGCGCTTTCCAGGTTGCCGCCCTTCCGGCTGGCGGTCTGGTCGAGATCGAGGTTGTCGCCGATCTCTAAGGTGTTGGTAACAACTAAACATGACATGCAAAAAGACCCTGCAGCGCGTGCGAGCTGCAGGGTCTTTTGTCAAGCGATGCGACAAAAATGATCCGTTTCCCCTCGTCCCCAAGGGATCGCGTTTAGCCTTCCTTGCGGACTTTTTGCAGGTAGCGGTAGACGCTGGGCTCCGAGATGCCCAGCGAGGTGGCGGCGCAGGCCACGGCGCCCTTGAGCATGAACACCCCGTTGCCGTTGAGGTGGCGAATGACGTCCACGCGGTCGCTCTGACCAAGCGACGCTACATCCAGCCCGCGCGCGCTCAGCAACTCGGCAATGCTGCGGTCGATGAGCTCCTGTGTGGACTCCGAAAGGCTTTCGACCTCGATAGGGGCGGGCTCCGTGCGCGTCGGCGCCGCGTCGAAGCACGCCATGAGCTGCTGCGCCATGGCGTTGATGGAGCGCACGGTCGAGAGATCGGTGTTGACGCAGAGCATACCGACGATCTCGTCATTCTCGCGGATAAAGTACGTCGCTGACTCCAACGTCTTGCCGCCGGCACCGCGCCCCTCGTAGCCCGTAATAAACGGCAGGTCGCGATACTTGGCGTCGTGCATGATCTTGAGTGCCAGATCGGTGGCGGGACCGCCGACCTTGCGGCCGCTCACGATGCCGTTGCGAATATCGACGATGGCGTGGTCGGGATCCGAGAAATCGTGCAGCACGATTTCGCTGTTCTTGCCGAGTATCTGCTCCAGAAAATCGACCATCGGCAAAAAGCGACGTACGGTCTCGTTCACGGGCAACTCCTTTGGGTGAAATCGGAAATGTTCATAACAATTTTTTCTCATGGTAACACGGTGTCTATTGACTCACATATTCGCAGGTACATTGCGTAATACAGATGAGCGGTAGGTATTTGGCGGTAAACGGTCGACCAAAAGAAAAGTTAGATGTTATTTTGAACAGACACTTTCTTGACCTGCGGAAATGCATTGTCTCAGCTCAAGAATAGTCTGATAACAAAAAATTATTATTGAGAATGAGAATCATCTTTAATACGATATGCAACGAAGGCACAACCTCAACCCCGCACTGCGTCACAATAGAGCGTTAGATGCGAAAACAACTACTTCGAGGATTGGTGGTCAAATGACCCAGGAGACGGTTACGAACGGCACTGAAGCCCTGTTCACTCGCGAAGGCATGCCTCCCGTTAAGGAAATGATCCCGTGTGCCCTTCAGCACGTACTGGCATCGTTTGCCGGCATCATTACCCCGGCGGTCATCATGGCCGGCGTCTACGGCTTTAATAGCCAGCAGAGCACCGACATCATCCAGGTCGCGCTCATTCTTTCGGCGATCGATACGGCCCTTCAGGCCTTCGCTCCCTTCCGTCGCATCGGCGGCGGCCTGCCCATCGTCATGGGCGTTTCGTTCGCGTTCCTGCCGGCTCTGCAGGCCATGGGTGCCTCGGGCTTTAGCTTTGGTGCGCTGCTGGGCGG
>ERZ1035001.106-NODE-106-length-56394-cov-4.969346_pt1 | contig 56394 bp, 46 predicted proteins | sample MGYA00520685_ERZ1035001 | MGnify/ENA primary metagenome ERZ1035001 (study PRJEB33766, sample SAMN09781749) | gut metagenome | biome: gut microbiome | host: Homo sapiens | place: Madagascar | study: EMG produced TPA metagenomics assembly of the PRJNA485056 data set... | reverse complement strand
CCACACGACGGAGTGACCCACGAAACGGCACTGAACTACTCCGTCGGCTTCCGTGGGCCAAACGGCCGCGACCTGATCAGCAGCTTCGCCGACTATGTGCTGGAAAACGACCTCGGCGGCGAACACTACAGCGATCCGGACCTCACCTGCCGCGACCATCCGGGCCGGGTTGAAGAGTATGAACTCGAACGTCTGCGCAACATGATGATCGACATGATTCGCCAACCAGAAGACTTCAAGCAGTGGTTCGGCAGTTTCGTCACCACGCCGCGTCACGAACTGGATATTGCTCCGGCGGAACCGGCATATGAAGAAGAGGAAGTGGTCGATGCGCTGCTGGGCGGCGAAAAGCTTTCTCGCCTGAGCGGCCTGCGCGTTCTGCATATCGGCGACAGCTTCTTCGTGCATAGCGAACAACTCGACACCACCGATGCCAGCGCGCTCGATGCGCTGTGTCGCTATACCTCGTTAGGTCAAGAAGAGCTCGGCAGCGGCCTGCAAAATCCGGCGTTCGTTAGCGAACTGACGCGGCTGATTAATCAGGGCTACTGGTATTTCGAAGAGTAAGAGAACGGCAATACTGCGGGCAGTCGCCTGGCGCTGCCCGCTTGCTTTCAGCCGTTATTGCGCATATTTCGGCAACACGATAATAAAGCGAGTGGAGCGCAGATCGGACTGCACCGCTACGCTGCCGTGGTGAGCGCTGACAATCGATTTTACAATCGCCAGACCGATGCCGCTGCCCTCGCCTTTGCGCTGGCGCGAGGGGTCGACGCGATAGAAACGATCAAACAGGCGTGGCAGATGCGCGGCGGCAATCGGTGCGCCGGGGTTCTCCACCACCAGGCGAATCTTCTCGGCGCTTTCGCTCAACTGAATGGTCACCGCCTGCCCGGCCGGCGTATAGCGAATCGCGTTCGACAGCAGGTTGCTGATTGCCCGCCGCAGCATCAGCGGGTCGCCAATCACCCGGCAATGGCTACCGACAAAACGCAGCGCCACCTCTTTTTCTTCCGCCCACGCTTCAAAGAACTCAAACACCTTATTCACTTCCTCGGCCAGGTCCAGCGCCCGTTGTTCGGGGATCAGTTGGTTATTATCCGCCTGGGCAAGGAACAGCATATCGCTGACCATCCGCGACATGCGCGAGAACTCTTCGAGATTGGAATAGAGCACCTCTTCCAGCTCCTGCTGGCTGCGGCTCTGGCTTAAGGCGATTTCAGTTTGCGTGACCAGGTTGGTAATCGGCGTACGGATTTCATGGGCGATATCGGCGGAAAAGTTCGACTGGCGGGTAAAGACATCCTCTATGCGCTCCAGCATATGGTTAAACGACAGCGCCAGCCGTTCCAGCTCGATGGGCACCGCCTGCGGGTCGAGGCGCACATCGAGATCCCGGGAGGTAATATTCTGGATCTGGCGGCTGATCTGGCGAATCGGCTTATGCCCCTGATAGACCACAAACAGCACGATGGCGATGATCAGCAGGCTGATTATCGACGCCGCGGAAATCAGCTTTGCTTTGAGCTCATTAATATAGTGCAGGTGAAAGTCGATCGATAAGGCCATCAGCAGATGCCAGGCCGGTTTGCCATCTGCCTGCTTGCCCAGCGGCAACATGATTAGCCGCCAGGAGCGGGTCTCCATTTGATGATTATCATGAACCATTTCCCGCGGCTGCGGGTCGGTCCATGAAATCACATTACCGTCGCGCAACTTCATCGCCAGCCCCGGCGTGCTCATAATATGGCTGAGTTCCGAGCCGTCTGGCGACTGAAACAGAATATTGCCCTCGGCATCATCCAGACAGATAAAGACGTTAGCGTAGCCGCCAATCACGTTTTTTAAGATCTCCAGCCGCCGCTCCTGCGGATAGTCGGCGTGGTTGAGCACCGTCTCAAGCGTGGTACTGAGCTGCTTGAGGTCGTGAACGTCGCGCTCTTCAAAGTGAGCCTTCACCGAATGGATCATGATCCAGGTGAAGGCAAAGAATGCAATGATGGTGGCGAGGCTGATAAAGAAGGTCAGCCGGGTGGCCAACGAAAAGGGGCGCTTAGCGGCCATCCGGCACCTCAAGCATATAGCCGACGCCGCGCACGGTCTGGATAAGCTTCGGCTCGAAGTCGTTATCGATTTTGGCGCGCAGCCGCTTCACCGCCACGTCGATAGCGTTAGTGTCGCTGTCGAAATTCATATCCCACACCTGCGACGCGATCAGCGAACGGGGTAGCACCTCGCCCTGATGGCGCAAGAAGAATTCCAGCAGGGTAAACTCTTTGCTGGTCAGGGTGATACGAGTCGCGCCACGCGTCACCTTACGGCTCACCAAATCAACGCTGAGATCGGCCGCCTGAAACTGGCTTTCTACTATTACCGCCGCCCCGCGACGCAGCAGAGTGCGCACCCGCGCCAGCAGTTCCGCAAAAGCAAAGGGCTTCACCAGATAGTCGTCGGCGCCCAGCTCCAGCCCCTTCACCCGATGCTCGATAGTGCCAAGCGCGGTGAGCAGCAGGATCGGCATCCCTTTATTGGCGGCGCGCAGCATGCGCACGATATCCCAGCCGTTGACGTCCGGCAGCATGATGTCGAGGATCAGCAGATCGTAGTCGCTGGTCATCGCCAGGTGATAACCGTTAAGGCCGTTGTCGGCCAGGTCGACGACGAATCCGGCTTCGGTAAGCCCTTTGGTCAGGTACTCCCCGGTTTTCTTCTCATCTTCGACAATCAAAATCTTCACGGTTGGCTCCTTCACGCGCGCTCTGTGCGGGTATTCAATTTTAGAGGAGCCCCTCCGGATAGCAATGAAATATCAGGAAAATGACAGTTTTGTCATTTTCCTGTCACGCGTTGAACAGAGCCCGCTGCGTAAAGTATCCGACATTGATAAATCGCCGAAAACCGTCTGTCGCCATGCGCCCAATAAAGCTTCTTACTCTCAGCGTGATATTCGCCTTAACCGGCTGTTTGTCACTTGCTCCGGACTACCAGCGCCCCGCCGCGCCGGTACCGCAGCAGTTCTCTCTCAGCCAGAACAAACTGGTTACCGCGACGGCGGGCTACCAGGAGACCGGTTGGCGCACCTTTTTCGTCGACCCGCAGGTGAAAAGCCTGATTAGCACCGCGCTGACCAACAACCGCGATCTACGGATGGCGACGCTGAAAGTGCAGGAAGCCCGCGCCCAGTACCGGGTGACCGACGCCGACCGCTACCCGCAGCTTAACGGCGACGGCAGCACCACCTATGGCGGCAAGCTCAAAGGCGACACCACCACCAGCAGCGATTATGCCGCCGGCTTGAATCTCAGCTACGACCTCGACTTCTTTGGCCGGTTGAAAAACCTTAGCGAGGCCGACCGACAGAACTTCTTCGCCAGCGAAGAGGCGCGGCGCACGGTGCATATCCTGTTGATTGCTAACGTTTCACAAAGCTACTTCAACCAGCGGCTGGCGGCGGCGCAGTTACAGGTGGCGAACGACACCTTGCAGAACTATCAGCAGTCTTAGGCCTTCGTTGAAAAACAGCTGCTGACCGGCAGCACCACCGTGCTGGCGCTGGAACAGGCGCGCGGGATGATCGAAAGCACCCGCGCCGATATCGCCAAACGGCAAGGCCAGCTGGCGCAGGCCAATAACGCCCTGCAGCTACTGCTCGGCAGCTATCAGCGCCTGCCGGACGATAGCGCCAGCAGCGCCGTGGACCTGAAAGGCGTAACCCTGCCGCCGTCGCTCTCCTCAGAGATCCTGCTGCAGCGGCCGGATATTTTAGAGGCCGAACACAGCCTGCTGGCGGCCAACGCCAACATCGGCGCCGCACGGGCGGCCTTCTTCCCGTCGATTACCCTGACCAGCTCGCTTTCTGGCAGCAGCAGCGAGCTCTCCAGCCTGTTTAACGCCGGCAGCGCGATGTGGAACTTCATCCCCAAAATCGAACTGCCGATTTTCAACGCCGGGCGCAATCAGGCCAACCTTGACCTGGCGGAGATCCGCCAGCAGCAGCAGGTGGTCAACTATGAGCAAAAAATACAGTCCGCCTTTAAAGAGGTGGCCGACGCGCTGGCCCTGCGCCAGAGCCTGGCCGATCAGATTGCCGCCCAGCAGCGTTATCTCGCTTCACTAAATATCACCCTGCAGCGCGCCACCGCGCTCTATCGTCACGGCGCGGTCAGCTACATCGAAGTCCTGAGCGCCCAGCGCGACATTTTCACCACCCGACAAACCCTGTTGGAACTCAACTATTCCCGTCAGGCTAATGAAATCACCCTGTTCACCGCCCTCGGCGGCGGCTGGATGGAATAATCCGAGGAGTCTTGATTATGAATTCACTTTCTAAAATCGCCCTGTTCACCCTGTTCTCTGGCGCAGTGTTCGCGGCCCAGGCCGCCGAACCGCACGCCGGCATGGCAATGCACGAGCAGCCCGCTGCCCTGCAAACGCAAAGCATCACTGGCAAAGGTGTCATTAAAGCCATTGATATGGATAGCAAAAAAATCACTATCGCCCACGACGCCATCCCGGCGGTGAACTGGCCGCCGATGACCATGCGCTTCACCATCACCCCACAGACGCAGCTCAACAATGTGAAGAACGGCGACAGCGTGGACTTCACCTTCGTTCAGCAGGGCAATCTGTCGCTGTTACAGGATATCCGCGCCCAATAACGACCCGGCGACGGTAGGCCCCTCAACAACTGAATGGACGACACATGGCATCCCTGACACTGAAAAATACGGCGCTGATCCTTGGCAGCATGCTGATTGGCGGCGCGCTTACCGCGGCGCTGTATACCCGACTGACGCCGACCCAGGCTGCCGCTCCGGCAGCCGAGCAGCAGCGTAAAGTACTGTTCTGGTACGACCCGATGTACCCGAATACTCGCTTTGATAAACCGGGTAAATCGCCATTTATGGATATGGACCTGGTGCCGAAATACGCTGATGAGGAGAGTGCCGTCGCCGGTGCGCCAGGGGTGCGTATCGACCCGACGCAGACCCAAAACCTCGGCGTAAAAACCGCCGCGGTCACCCGCGGGCCGCTGCGCTACGCCCAGACATTCCCGGCCAACATCAGCTATAACGAGTATCAGTACGTGATTATGCAGGCGCGGGCGGCGGGCTTTATCAATAAAGTCTATCCGCTGACCGTCGGCGACAAAGTCAAGCAAGGCACGCCGTTACTCGAGCTGACCATCCCGGACTGGGTGGAAGCGCAGAGCGAATATCTTTTATTGCAGGAGACCGGGGGCACCGCCACGCAGGTTGAGGGGATCCTCGAGCGTCTACGCCTTGCCGGGATGCCGGATGACGATATCCGCCGTCTGAAAACCACGCGTAAAATCCAGACCCGCTTTACCCTCAAAGCACCGATCGATGGCGTTATTACCGCCTTCGATCTGCGCGCCGGAATGAATATCGCCAAAGATAATGTGGTGGCGAAAATTCAGGGCATGGACCCGGTGTGGGTCAGCGTGGCGGTGCCGGAATCCATCGCCTGGCTAATTAAAGACGCCTCGCAGTTCGCCATTCAGGTTCCCGCCTGGCCGGGCAAAACCTTCAGCATCAACAAATGGACCATTCTCCCCAGCGTCGATAGCGCCACCCGTACCCTGCAGCTGCGCCTGCAGGTCAACAACCCGGATGAAGCGCTGAAGCCGGGGATGAACGCCTATCTGAAACTGACCAGCGAAAGCGCGCCGATGCTGCTAATCCCATCAAAAGCGTTGATCGACAGCGGCAGCGAGCAGCGAGTGATTACCGTGGATAACGAGGGCCGCTTCGTGCCGAAAATCGTGCAGGCATTCCATGAATCCAATGGCGTTACGGCCATTCGCAGCGGTCTGCAGGAGGGCGAAAAAGTCGTCGCCAGCGGCCTGTTCCTGATCGACTCGGAAGCCAATATCTCCGGCGCGCTGGAGCGCATGCGCGCGAAGGCTCCTGATGTCACGGCTCCTGCCGCCCACGCGCACTGAGGAACGGAACAATGATTGAATGGATTATCCGCCGCTCGGTGGCCAACCGCTTCCTGGTGATGATGGCGGCGCTGTTTCTCAGCATCTGGGGGACCTGGACCATCATCCACACCCCGGTAGACGCTCTGCCGGACCTCTCTGATGTACAGGTGATCGTCAAAACCAGCTATCCGGGGCAGGCGCCGCAGATCGTCGAAAACCAGGTCACCTGGCCGCTGACCACCACCATGCTGTCAGTCCCTGGCGCCAAAACGGTGCGCGGCTTCTCGCAGTTTGGCGACTCCTACGTGTATGTGATTTTTGAAGACGGCACCGATCCTTACTGGGCGCGCTCGCGGGTGCTGGAGTATCTCAACCAGGTGCAGGGCAAACTGCCCGCCGGGGTCAGCGCCGAAATGGGCCCGGACGCCACCGGCGTTGGCTGGGTCTTCGAGTACGCGCTGGTCGACCGCAGCGGCAAACATGACCTCGCCGAACTGCGCTCGTTGCAGGACTGGTTCTTAAAATATGAGCTAAAAACCATTCCAAACGTCTCGGAAGTGGCGTCGGTAGGCGGCGTGGTCAAGGAGTATCAGATTGTCGTCGACCCGATGAAGCTGACCCAGTACGGCATCAGCCTCGGCGAGGTGAAATCGGCGCTGGATGCGTCTAACCAGGAAGCCGGCGGTTCTTCCGTCGAACTGGCGGAAGCCGAATATATGGTGCGCGCCAGCGGCTACCTGCAGACGCTCGACGACTTCAAAAATATCGTGCTGAAGACCGGTGACAACGGCGTGCCGGTCTATCTCGGCGACGTTGCGCGGGTGCAGATCGGCCCGGAGATGCGCCGCGGTATCGCCGAGCTTAACGGCGAAGGCGAAGTGGCCGGCGGCGTGGTGATCCTGCGCTCAGGCAAGAACGCCCGCGAGGTGATCTCGGCGGTCAAAGAGAAGCTGGCATCGCTGCAAAGCAGCCTGCCGGAAGGGGTTGAAGTGGTCACCACCTACGACCGCAGCCAGCTTATCGACCGCGCCATCGACAATCTCAGCTACAAGCTGCTGGAAGAGTTTATCGTCGTTGCGCTGGTCTGCGCCCTTTTCCTGTGGCACGTGCGCTCGGCGCTGGTGGCGATTATCTCGCTGCCGCTCGGCCTGTGCTTCGCTTTTATTATGATGCATTTCCAGGGGCTCAACGCCAACATCATGTCGCTGGGCGGGATCGCCATTGCGGTGGGGGCGATGGTCGATGCCGCCATCGTGATGATTGAGAACGCCCATAAGCGGCTGGAAGAGTGGGAACATCAGCACCCGGGAGAGAAGCTAAGCAACGACATCCGCTGGAAAATCATTACCGATGCGTCGGTGGAGGTCGGCCCGGCGCTGTTTATCAGCCTGCTGATCATTACTCTGTCGTTTATCCCGATTTTCACCCTCGAAGGCCAGGAGGGCAAACTGTTCGGCCCGCTAGCCTTCACCAAAACCTGGTCGATGGCCGGGGCGGCGCTGCTGGCGATCGTGGTGATCCCGATCCTGATGGGCTTCTGGATCCGCGGCAAGATCCCGGCGGAAAACAGCAATCCGCTGAACCGCTTTTTGATCCGCATTTATCACCCACTGCTGCTGAAGGTACTGCACTGGCCGAAGACTACCCTGCTGATTGCGCTTCTGTCGATCCTGACGATTGCCTGGCCGCTTAACCGGGTCGGCGGCGAGTTTCTGCCGCAGATTAATGAAGGCGATCTGCTGTATATGCCGTCAACGCTGCCGGGGATCTCCGCTGCGCAGGCGGCGGATATGCTGCAGAAGACCGATAAGCTGATCATGACGGTGCCGGAAGTGGCAAGGGTGTTCGGCAAAACCGGCAAGGCCGAAACCGCCACCGACTCGGCGCCGCTGGAGATGGTAGAGACCACGATTCAGCTCAAGCCACAGGATCAATGGCGGCCGGGGATGACCATGGAGAAGATCGTCGAGGAGCTGGATAAAACCGTACGTCTACCCGGGCTGGCGAACCTGTGGGTGCCGCCGATCCGCAACCGCATCGACATGCTCTCCACCGGCATCAAGAGCCCGATCGGCATTAAAGTTTCCGGCACTAATCTGGCCGATATCGACGCCATCGCCGAACAAATTGAAGTGGTGGCGCGCACCGTGCCGGGGGTCACGTCAGCGTTAGCCGAGCGGCTGGTCGGCGGGCGCTACCTCAACATTGATATTCAGCGTGAGAAGGCGGCCCGCTACGGCATGACCGTCGGCGATGTGCAGCTGTTCGTCTCGTCCGCCATCGGCGGCGCGATGGTTGGCGAAACGGTAGAGGGCGTCGAGCGATATCCGATCAACATCCGCTACCCGCAGAGCTATCGCGACAGCCCGGAGACCCTGCGCCAGCTGCCGATCCTCACGCCGCTGAAGCAGCAGATCGTGCTCGGCGACGTCGCCGAGGTTAAGGTCGTTACCGGGCCATCGATGCTGAAGACCGAGAACGCCCGCCCGACCAGTTGGATCTACATCGACGCTCGCGACCGCGACATGGTGTCGGTGGTACGCGATCTGCAGCAGGCTATCGGCAAAGAGGTGAAGCTGAAGCCGGGCATCAGCGTCTCCTACTCCGGGCAGTTTGAGCTGCTGGAACGCGCCAATCAGAAGCTGAAGCTGATGGTGCCGATGACGCTAATGATTATCTTCGTGCTGTTGTACCTGGCGTTCCGCCGCTTCGGCGAGGCGTTGCTGATTATCACCAGCGTGCCGTTCGCCCTCGTCGGCGGGATCTGGTTCCTCTACTGGATGGGGTTCCATTTGTCGGTGGCCACTGGTACCGGCTTTATCGCCCTTGCCGGGGTGGCGGCGGAGTTTGGCGTGGTGATGCTGATGTACCTGCGCCACGCCATTGAGGCGGAGCCATCGCTGGAGAACCCGCAAACCTTCAGCGCCGATAAGCTCGACGAGGCGCTGTATCAGGGCGCGGTACTGCGCGTGCGGCCAAAGGCGATGACCGTGGCGGTGATTATCGCCGGCCTGCTGCCGATTTTATGGGGCACTGGCGCCGGGTCGGAAGTGATGAGCCGTATCGCCGCGCCGATGATTGGCGGGATGATCACCGCGCCGCTGCTGTCGCTGTTTATCATTCCGGCGGCATATAAGCTGATGTGGTTGTACCGGCATCGGGGCAAGCGCGGAGAATAAGTAAAGGCAGGCCCGTTGGTATTTCACCGGCGGGCCTTTTAATTATTAGACCCACAAGCAATTACCTCATTTAACCCTCACCCGCTCTCATATTATCTCATCCTCTGCGCCAATCGGCCTTCACGCCACGTTATTCCCTTTAGCTTCATTGATTTTCCTGCTCACCCTGACTGCGTATTTATCACGCAGAGAAAAGGTGGGCCTTAATTCAATGAGCGCTATCGATGAACCTGAATCCTTTTCCACCCTGTTTATTTTTGCTGTTATTACTTTCTGCCCTGAATACGATATCACCCTGCCATGCCGCGACAGCAAAGGTGGATAATTGCGAAGTTGGCTGCCCAACCGGCGGCAGCCAACAGACGCTCTTCCGCGCGGCCTACACGCTGAACAATAACCCCAGTCGTAAACTGGCCAACTGGGTAGCGTATAAAATCACCCGTGCCAGCGAGGCCAGCAACCGTGAGAGAGTGTGGAAGCAGGACCCCGATTTACCCGCAGCCGATACCCTGGCGCCCGCCGACTATCGCCGGGCCAACACCTTACTGGCGGTCGATCGCGGCCATCAGGCACCGCTGGCGAGCCTCGGCGGCGCGGAGGACTGGCCTGCGCTGAACTATCTGTCGAATATCACCCCGCAGGAAGCGGCGCTGAATCAGGGGGCATGGGCGCGGCTGGAAGACGCAGAGCGCGCGTTAGCCGAGCGCCCGGAGGTGACGGCGGTTTATGCGGTTACCGGGCCGCTGTTCGAGCGGCATATCGCCACCCTGCCCGCCGCGCCGGGCGTGGAGATCCCCAGCGGTTACTGGAAGATTATTTTCCTCGATAGCGGCCCGCAGAGCGGCCAGTACGCAGCATTTGTGCTGGACCAGGCAACGCCGCGCGATGCTAATTTTTGCGACCATCAGGTGACGGTCGCGGAGATCGAGCGCCGCACCAGTCCGCACTTGACGCTGTGGCCGGCATTGCCGGCGGCCGTTGGCGCAACCTTAAAAACGCAGCCGGGGAGGTTGGCGCGGGAGATGGGTTGCAGGTAGGGAACGGAGGGGTAAAGTTGTCGACCTGTCGCGATTAACAATCGGCATCTTACCGCCAGCCAACAAACCAGGTATAGTTGCCGTCTCTGCCACCGCTAAGCGCTGTTGATATCGTATGAAGCTCGGTTATTTTTGTTACTTCCTGCTGGCCCTTGCCGCCGTCGGCAGCCTGTTGCTGCCCTATTCCATCGCCATGTGGTTCCTGCTGGCAAATGTGCTGACCTGGCTTATCTACGGCATCGACAAACTAGCCGCCCGTAAAGCCTGGAGCCGGATCCCGGAATCCACCCTGCTGACCTTCGGCCTGCTCGGCGGATGGCCGGGCGCGATTGCCGGGCAGCAGTGTTTTCGCCACAAAACCCAGAAGCAGCCATTCAGAACGTATTTCATTATTAGCATCGTGCTGAATGTTGTGGTGCTGGTTGGCGGGTATTGGCTGTACCGGGATTATGGGGTGTAGGGTTGGTTAGTTGAATCATAGCTAAGCAAACTATTAACGAGAAAGCGGAAGTAGATCGACAGGTTTATTGAATGATTGGCGAGAATCGTAACTAAATGAAGATGAGGACTGGGACAGTTACTACTTTTAGCCCACCCGCTGATAATCGTTCTCCCTTGATCCCACGGCCACACAGCATGCGCTCACCATACTGATGTAATAATGAGAAGGATTAGGAAGTTGTTCCATCAGCCACGGCTGCTCAGTTGAATATTCGCAATCAGTGGTAGCAACCCACCACACCGGCTCGCCATCCAGCATCATCGGCTGGGCTTCATGATAATGTTCATCCCAACCGCGACCACTCGTATCAGCATAGGCTTTAGCTATAGCAATAGCCTGTTCGCGGGAAATCATCGTTGGACTCCGTACCAAACACTATACATTATTCCTCCCACCGTGATTGGCCCTAAAAGCATGCCAGCAGCTTCATGCCTCAATAAGGAGAATGTTATCTCATAAGTATTACCTAGCGGAAATTTAAATCCCTGAATGATGTACTCTCTACTCATACCTCTGGCTCTTAACAAACCAATAGTTTCAGCAAGGGCCTCTTCAAGATAACGTAATATATAGGATTTAGAATAAGCCGACTGCCTCATGAATACACGCAACTCACGTAATAAATAAAACTTAGGTGCGATCGCCATATGAACTCGTTCATGATACAACGTCGTCAGCATTTTCAGATAGGCTTCATCCTTTGACATTACGTTAGGATAATAGTTACGCCCAATAGTTGCATCCCCCCAAATTTTCGTCGCCCCCTGCTCCACATCCTTATATTTGGTTATTTTTATAGTGGGTGTATAACGCCAACCTCCATTTCTCGGAAGACTCATGCGTTTAGCTATTTCGTTACTATATTGGGGCATCGAAGCCCCCCTGAAAGGCCTTTTAAACGTATCGGCTGGTTTCGCTTTAAGTAAAATGACAAAAATAGTATTCACTCCAACCAACATGATTGCTTCTGAAAGATCTCTTGCCGCATCCTCAAGCTCATCTTCTGTTTTAGCATTGATGGTTTTTATTGCAAAGGTATACAATAACTTCCCTGCATTAAGAGCAACTCCACCTATTGCAACCCATCCTGCACAGAGGAGTATCACATCAGCGATTTCACCAACTCCAAAAAAATGAGCACTTCCCCAAACTATTAATACTCCAGACATTGTCGCTAATGCCTGCGGAGTTAACATCGTTAAAAGATAGTTTCCAATATCGACAGGTAGGTGATTAGCTGTTTTTGTTAGGACAATCTGTAACTTTGCTTGCAAATCCATGCGCAAAACATCCATTTAGACCCCTGGGTTAAGTTATAATTTCAGCTCTATTCCATTCAGAGAGAACACTATGATAGAACATAAACACCATACTAACTGATTAATAGTTATGATTTCATGCTTTATTTTCCCTTGCTCTTATCAAAAACAAGCTATCAAAGATGATAATTAACGGATCATTTTATATAAATTATTAATCAACCACATCACAGAACTATTAGCAGATTAGTTAACAGTAACTTTTATCTGCAATCGTAGGAGAATAATAGACTCATATTTATTATACAAAAAAGGGCAATTATAATGACTATCAAAGAAAGAGATCTATTCGATGCCGGATTCACTGAGAGCGATGTCGAGAGTCTGCATCGCAGGCTTGCAGCAGCAGAAGGAAATTTGGATGAACTGATTTCAGTGCTATCCCGCCGATTCTGGGTAGCATTCTGGGTTACCGTTGCCCTGGTTGTGGTTATGTTCGTCACCACCTTATGCGGCCCCCAGAAATATCTCATCTCTGGAGGTCTGGGTAATGTTGTAGTACTGGCTATTACCTGGGGTACATTCTCACCATTCCTGGCCTGGAAGGCTAACCGGCTGCAGAAAAAAATATCTCATCAAACAAATAGATAGTGGTCTCTCTGTATAACAACGCCATTCAGTCGCTACCTCACTCTGCCAGCATCTGCGCTTTAAGCTCTTCCGGCGTATATGGCGGGTTTCGCCGATGCAGCATCGCGTGACAGTTGGGGCAAACAGGGATCAGGTCAGTTTTCGGATCCAGACGATAGTCCTGTTTAATCTCCGATAGCGGTACCAGATGATGAATGTGGATAAAGCCCTGGCCGATATCACCATAGCGCTTAGCCATATCAAGTCTGCACACCTGACACCGAGTACCGTGATAGCGCAACGCGGCCTCGCGGGCCTGGCGATCGCGCTCATAGCGGTTAACCATAACCTGAACCGCAGCCCCTTCCACAAACTCACTTTTCGTCTGTAGCTCGTCGGGGAAAAGGGTAATGCTGGCATCATCTACTCGCTCATGAACGATGTTGAACCCTTGCTCCAGCAACAGACGGACGCATTTGGATTTGATCCCACCGCTGAAATCCGCCGGCGTGAACTCCGTTTTCGTCGCCATGGTGGCCGCTATCCCAACGATAGCTTTAGAGGGATAACGACGTCCTTCGAATTCGACTTCATACAGACGCGCGTCTTTAAACTGATGCGCTATACCCTCGTCGTATGCGCGGATGGCTTCGATGATGCATTCTCGCGATAGATGATCTGGCAACCGTTTCATATGGCTGAGCTATTTGATGATGAGTGACCTCATTATAGATAGAAAGCGGAATAAATTTCGAATAGATAAATCATGGTGATAGTTGAAAAGAGACCTGGGTTGGATATCGAATCCCGGTGGCTTGATCGACAGCAGTTTTGCGAGCATCATCGCAATTATTTAGCAAAATACGTAACGCGATGCCTTCCAGTAAAACTCTGCAACAAGCGATCGCCAATATCACTATCTGGCGCAAAGGCGAAGAGCGCGCGCCGCATAAACCTCTGCTGTTGTTGCACGTGCTGTCGCATTACCAGCACGGACATCCGCGGATGTTCGATTACGCCTCAGAGGTCCGTGATGAGTTACATAGCCTGCTGGAGCGTTTTGGCCCACAGCGCGCGCAATACCGCCCCGATATGCCTTTCTGGCGTCTAAAAGGCGACGGCTTCTGGGAATTACGCAACGCTGAGCAATGCTCAACTGAAGGCAGCAGACAGCCCCCCTCTAAAGAACTGGAAACCTATCACGTCGCGGGCGGCTTTGACGAAGAGCACTTCGCGCTGCTGGGCAAGAATAAGAGGCTGATTAACACCCTGGCGCATCAGATCCTGCAGGCCCATTTCCCGGAGAGTATTCAGGAAGAGATCGCCGACGAGATGGGGTTTGATATCCAGCAAATTCGCAAAGAACGCGACCCGCTGTTCCGCCAACAGGTGCTACGCGCTTATAACTATGAATGCGCTATCTGCGGCTTTAATATGCGCCATGACAATACCTCCGTCGCGCTGGAGGCTGCGCATATCAAATGGAAGCAGCACGGCGGCCCATGTGAAATTCCCAACGGCCTGGCGCTATGCGCCATTCACCATAAAGCGTTTGATAAAGGCTCGATTGGCCTGGATGAGCATATGCGGGTACAGATATCTCCCGCGGTTAACGGCGGCGGGATTGTCGGAAAGCTGTTCTGGGATTTTGATGGTAAGCAAATTGGATTACCACAGGGGAAGGACTGTTACCCGAAAGAGGGATTTGTGGAGTGGCACAGGAGAGAGGTATTTAGGGGGTGAGGTAAGGCACTCGAATATATGGCACGGAATCGCCCCACCGCTATTTTGTCAACGTCCCGGTACGATCGATAAAAAATTCATGAACATATTTTTTATTATTTAAACCGTAGTTAATGACATAAGTATGGTTCTTCTTCCATTCAATATCGATGCAATTGTCAGGATATGATGACATTAACTTGTCATAACCAGAACTCATTACCGTTTGCGTCTTACCGTTTTCGCCTGAATCAATAGTGTAGTAATTCAATACATCCCTTTTATCCAAACTAAAGCAAAGATGCTCTCCATTAATAATGGTATCTCTTGGGTGTGGCGCAGGATTACCACCAGGACAACCGGAAATAAGAAAAGTTAAAGGTAAGATAGCGAATCTCTTCATTGTGGAAATCCCTTCATAACTAATTTATATTTTTGAAGCAATGTATAGTCAGATTCTTTATGATCATAATCTCGTAATGCAGGCAGATACAGATAATTTTTAAAACCGTAAGCTTGCAACAACCAGTAATCACTAACTAATGAAGCCTGCTGTTCTAAGCTATAATGTCGTATGTTTTCCTTGTCTAAACTATAACTGTAATCAGCAAATCGGGAGAACAACCCTCTGGTTCTGACAAACATTCCGTGCTGCGCTTGCCATACATGCATTAACTCATGCATGAATCTATGTTTTTTCTGCACATCAACTTCCATTGAAAAATCATGGGAGTAGGTGTCTTCCCTAAACCACATTTCCCCGTTAGGGCTCATAGCAATATCAATAGGTTGTAGATTGAATGGTAAATAACTTTCCCGATGAATCCACACTGTATTGTACCGAATCCCGTAGTTGTATAGAGCTCTTGATAACCCAATCTCACCAGTGGTTATAAGCCTCGTTCCACCGGGCTTAATACGTGTCCCGGATGTCGCGTTAATCCTCTCGTTTACAGGCATTCAAAATCCCTCTGAATTGCAATGTTATTGTGTGTTTATCGTACGCCAATGCAATCGACAAGGGAAAGATTTTTATCCGAAAAAATTTGCAGCCGACTTAGCGTATTTAGTGGGAATGCAGTATTCGCATTCGTTACACGTAGTGTTTAAAGAGATACTGAATTTCCGGCACAAAAAGCTGCCTTCGAGTGAATTGGTTGCCGATTGGGTGCGAAGGCCGGACTCGCCGTTCAATGGTAATCAACTGAATTTTAAGTGATTAACAACCAATGAGTTGCATATGTATACTCAGTTGTATACTCAACTACTTTCTTTTGAAAATCAGCGAATAACAAAGTATCTGAATCAACTCAAAGATGATGCAGCGATTATACTGGGTAGAATCATTTCAGCCAGGGATGTTTTAACTATCGGGAGGATGTCTGCAAGTTTCACATTGCTGCAGTGTGGTTGCAGCCTCGCAACAGCCCCATGTCCCGACGCATTCGCAGAATGTCTACAGCTCGCAAGTATGGAGATGGTTCCAACCAGCCAAACGCCCTGCGGTCGATACGAACCAGCTCGTACTTTTCCACCAAGAAGTTAACAGTATCAACGAGTGTAATACCGGCATCGATATGTTCCTGAATGACGCTTTCATCACCGAACGGTGTGTCGTTCAGCGCCAGCCCGTAGTGTTGTTCCAGTAAACGAGTTAGCAACGTTTGCCAGATAGTTACGGGCGATGGGCATAACTGAACAGCCCACTGGTTTATTGCAGGTAAAGTATTCATGAGTTGTTCTCGTAAAAGTGAGTTCTAAAGTTAATTAGCGTTGAGTAGGATAAATGGAGATATAGGCGTGACCACAGGAACCCAGCGTATCAGCTTCGCAGGTCAACCCCTTTGCATAGAGGGTGACGCTATGCTGGTGTCGGGGATTCAGTTCGCCGCTAGTAAGCATGAGCTCCGCCTGCTTCAGCAGAACAGGAAATGCCTGGTCAAGATGGAGCAAATCCGCTTTATTGAACTGACCTGTTATGCTGGCGCGGTCAGACAGGTAATGTAGGCGGTTACCTTCCTGGACCAGACGTGCACCAAAACAAGGAATGACATTACGATTCAGCCCCCACCAGGGCTCAGCGGTATCATCATTCACTGTCAGTGTCTTACTCGACATCTGATGCTCCTTTAATAAGGTTAATTGAGAGTGACGCTGCGCAGAGAGACATACGGTCCGTTCCGGTCCTTGCGTCGCTCGGCAAAGACAGCCAGAACACCCTTGATATCCGGAACTTCACGACCGTAGTAATGGCAGACGCTCCCGGACCAGCAATATTTCCCGGTACAGAATTGAAACAATCGGGATTCAGGATGCAGACGATAAATTGCCATCGCCTGACGCTTACTGATGATTTTCATTAGCCCTTCCTCTTCTTATAGCCATCCATGCTCAGCAAACGACAACGCTTCACCATCACCAATGATGAAATGATCCAGTAGCCGGACATCGACCAGACCCAGCGCCTCTCTAATCCTGGACGTAATAGCTCTGTCAGCTTTACTGGCATCGGTAATGCCAGAGGGGTGGTTATGAGAGATGATTACCGCAGCTGCATTATGACGTAGTGCAGATTTCACAATTTCGCGAGGATGAATTTCGGTATGGTTAATCGTGCCGAGGAAGAGCGTTTCATGCTCCAGCAGACGATGTTGATTATCGAGATAGATAACAACAAAGACTTCGCGCTCCTGCTTTGCCAAATAGAGCTGTAACCATTTTTTCGCGAAACTAGCGGCTAGGAACGACTCACTTGGCTGCCGCTGATATTTCTCCAGTAATCGCAGGGCACGACGGATGGTACGTTGTTCATTCATCGGGAAGACCGAAGGTAAAATCAGTTCGGACATGGTGGCTCCTTAAAAGAAAAAGCCCCGTAACAACCAGCTACAGGGCTATAAACAAACACGGAGATATCGTTCATGAGACGAGTTGCAGCATATTTTCTGCCATCACCCACAGAGCTCGATTCAGCTTCACATCACCATCAATACCTTTAATTGCACGTGTATGTGTGCGTCCTCCTTTTGCATTGTGACCGTTCAAACCACCTTTGATTAGGTTCTCCTGAATACGCTGATAAGTTGTCCAGAGATCTCCGGACTCATCCTGCCAGCGACGAGGGGCCAATAGCTGTGATTCCGTCACAGGTTGATGCTCCTCGCCAAAGCGATATGTCAGAGCAGCTTTCGCCAGTGCCTGTTGTGCTGGTGGCGGAAGCATTAGTGACTGCATGGCGTCGCGTTTTTCCTCCACCCTGTCAAACACCCCAAGCACCTCGTAAGCCCCTTCGATAACCTTTTCCACCACGTTGCCCTTATGGGGCACTCGCACCTCTCCAAAGCTCTCGCCGCAAATCAGTCCGTTCTGACAGACCGAGCGGAACAGTCCCGGCAGCATCTGGTATGAACTAGAACCGTCATGGCTGTTAAGCAGGATAATTTCCGGCACCTGTTTACCGGTAATCTGCCCTTCGCGGCGCAGACGCAGCATATGTTTGGTGTGTTCCCGCTTGTCGGGGTTACGCACACGGGTCTGGCAGGCAAAGAACGGCTGAAAACCTTCGCGCTGCAGGTTATCCAGCAGAGTGATGGTCGGGATGCAGGTATAGCGCTCGCTGCGCGATTCATGCTTTTCCTCACTGAACACGCTGGGAACATAGTGAGCAAGTTCATCACGGGTTAAGGGGCGGTCACGGCGAACAAGGTTCACCGCACCAAAGCGGGATGCTAATCGCATAATTCACTCCTTTGTGTGTTTATCGGTATAAAAAGAAAAGGCCACGCTCCCGAAAGAACATGGCCTTTAACATTAAAAATGGCGTGGCGGATAAGACGTTATTGCCCCATGTATTCAACCCTGGCACCGGTGGCCTTACCATCAGCACCAACGGTCACCACCACCTTATCGTAGGTACGATACCCGGCATTGTAGACCTCATAAACCACAGTATTTCCCTCCACTTTGTAGCTGCCAAAATCAGCGGCCTCAGCCGTGTCACGGTCATACTCTTTCGTGTACGCTTCTTTGGCCGCTTTCATGACTGAGCCTTTGTTAATCTCCGGCGCTCGACTCCCGGCACTGGCATCAAGGGCAGATACGTATTTCGGGCAGACCGTCATCATGTCCCCACGGGTGAATGTCAGTTGCGCACCAAAGACCTGAAGGGTCGATGTTTCCTGACCTGCAATCGAAGCAATTGCCTTTCTGGCGGCTGCAGGTGCCTGCCCACCTTCAACCTCAACAGCCTTAAATCCTGTTTGCTGGTTGCACAACTGAGATGTGGGTACCAGATTGCCGTTTACACTGATGCGACTCCCCATCAGTTCCTGCGGGCCATTGGGGCAGCCCTGCAACTGACCAAAGATGCCAATGGTGTTGTTTTTCAGCATCACCAGTGCCTGACCATTATCGGTCAGCGTCTGGCACCAGCCGTTTTTCACAGCCCAGTTACCCGCCTGAGCAGAAACCGAAATGGCTGACAAAACAAGTGCAATCACGGTCTGAATTTTCATATGTCACCTTATTAATGAATCAGAAGCGGCAACGGAGGACGCGGTACACAGAACCTGATGCATCTTTGTATCCGGACCATCACGTCAACGTCCCTGTTCGTCGTGCTCATGAACACTTTTGAGAAAGAAATATCCCTTTGCTTTGATAGGTAAAAGCGATCAATAGGGGGCTTATACATCGATATTTTAATAGATAAAAACGATCGATATTCTATTATCGATCGTTTTTACAGATCAATATACTGTTTTTTGAATGTGGTAATTGAGGGGTAAAGCGGCAGATTTCAGCCAAATACTCGGTCCCATAATGTCGTGGCAAGTTGCACTAATTTTTGTCGGAGACACCTTAACAGAGCAGTCCAGACAGAAGGCAGGTGGTCAGGATTAATCACCGAGTCAAAAGCCTTACCCGCTGCCTCACCAAACTGCTGCCGTACAGCGGCGTCAGTGTCCGGGGTCTGATGCTCTGGTTTCAGCTGGCAATACACGGCACTGCTGGCCTGTACGGGCAAGGCATGCACAATCAACTCCACCAGGGCGGGCAGGTTATAGCCGGTATGTGCAGAGACAGCCATGACCGGGAAAGAGGACGGCAACTGACCGGCAACCTGCGCACTGACTGCAGCCAGTGAAAGGCATTGCTCAGAAGAAGGTGATGCCTGCCAGGGCTCACCATCCCTGAGGGGTGGAATGCGGTCGGCCTGAGTCAGTACAAACAGGAAACGTGAAGGGTCGGCACCGGCTTCCATCAGTGCCCTGTATGCCGTGATATCCGTTGCCCGGGCACGGTCATCGGCACGCAGTACCCAGATAATCAAATCCAGCTCTACCAGCAACGCCTTATAGAGCGCCAGATATTCCTCGTCATATTCCGGTGTCTCGCCCACCCCAGGCAAATCCACCAGTGTCATGCTGCGCTCACCAACGGTGAGTAACAGACGCTGGGGTTCCCGGGTGCAGCCTAGCAAATCACTGGTCAGACAGACGGGTTGCTGAAAAAGCGCGTTGCATAATGAACTCTTGCCCGCACCACTTTTGCCCATGATGCCTATAACGGGTTCATAGTTAATCGCCTCCTTGAGGCGGGACAGAATACGTTCAGTAGCTTGCCGGGGTAAGAGATTGAGACAGGTACGCACCGCATCACTGGTATCCTGCGGATCGGGGATTTGAGGCATGATTTACTCCTGTGAAAAAACTATGCCGGGAAATTTTTCTCCCGGCGACTCACATGAGTAATGTAGGCGTTATATTTTTTGGAGTTATCGTTACCTATTTAGGATGGATTTTTGTAATCAAAAAGTTTGCTTTTATATCTTAGATACTCATCATGAATAAGTTTTTCAATAACTTTAATCTCTTTTTTATCAAGTGCCACTGCTAACTCAGATAATTCCTTGCTGGCTTTGGCAGAGATTGTCAAATCATTTTTTCCAGACCTTCTTTTTCGTTGCTTAAAGGAATCCCTCATATTTTTTAGAAGTGCATCTTTGTCATCCAGAAATTTTCTATAATTTCCCACATCCAATTTATTCGGGATGGCCCAGCAATCAATCGCGCCCATTACACCAATATATCGCTCATTAAGATCTGCTGGTTTGAACCATGACAGAACATTTATTTTTATATCCTTTTTCCTTGACAAATATGACCACGCCCACTCAATGGCTTCGTTATCATTTTTCTTTAACCATTTGGGGCTTTGAACCTGACTATTAAAAAAAAGCCAGATGCCACGAATATAATCGAATGTTTTCTTACTTTGTTCTGGACTGAGGGAACAAGAAAGTTCATTCATGAAGGTAATAATCACCCGGCTTCTTTCAGCTGAACTAGTTGGATTACTAGGGAGTCTGAAAAAAGAGTATAAGTTTTCCTCTTTTCGATCCCATTCCGGAATTAACCCCGCAGTGTTTTCAGGTAAACAAAGCTCCCGCGCAGAGGCTTTTCGTATATACGCCCAAAACCAAAAAATAGCACGTGAATTAACCGCCCCCTTCAACCACTTTAAATCGACGTCTTGTAGACATGAAGAATCTCCACCATGAAGACTTTTACTTTTAACATTGCGTTTTTCCCCAGCCTGTATATTTTGCATCAAACGCTTAATAGCTTCATCAGCCCCAGTGGCGTTTTTGCTGCTTTCAGATATCGGATTGCCTGAGGCCGTTTCTCCTGTCCTGTCTTCAATATCACAATCCTCGGCTGCCTGCGCAGACTCGTCTTCTGGCAAAGAATCGACACTAAATTTGCTCTCAGGACTGGTAAAGCGGTTACCTCCCTCATAAGGAGATTCTTCTGGCCTTGCTAATTCTTCAGCGCCCAGTTTACCAATCCTTTTTAGATAATAATTCTCATTATCACCATCACTCACCGTTACCTCCTGTAGTAAAATCCACCATAAATAGTACTTACAATGAATCGATTATGAAGTAAACAAGTTTTCATTTTGAATGAAAATAGCTCGAAAATTGTAAGTTTTTTGTAAGAGTAAAATCGACGCTAACCTCTAAAAAAGGGACTTTCAGCGGTTTGCCAGGTAAAAATGATCATTCATAAAACTTGTACAGCATACAGAAATTTGTGGCAGGGATTCACTATGTTTTACATTGTCACATGCTCCGCGAACGTAGCTCACGGCAGTTCTGTTCTTATTATCAGACGTTACAGAGCCGGACACGTTATGTACTGATAGCACTACTAGCTGGTGAAAACCAGCTGATGTAATTTTCTACTTATCAGCTAATGGTATGAGAAGGATGCCCGTTCCTCCATCGATGGCAACAGGCCCTCTCCCGACATCACTCTAAATTGCGGGAGCATTTCCATGACAAACAAAACTCATCCGATATCATCCAGCACCCAGACAACCACATCTTTACTGAATGATCAGCTCGTTGATATGACGTTCATCACCGCCTATACAAACATGACAGACAAATGGTTCTACCGATTAATTTCAGAGAATGCGTTCCCTGCACCAATTAAACTGGGTCGCAGTTCACGCTGGCTAAAAAGCGAAGTGGAAAAATGGATGCTGGATAGAATACAAGCATCTCGAGGTTAGAACCTTTAGTGTTGGTGTTTTACACAGGAAGGTTACGTAATTTAATATAGGTTTTTTAATATAATTACAGGCACTATCATTCCTTCGTACATTAACAGATATCACTAAGTATTATTAATATTTCCACTATTTATTTTCAAAATCCGAGCCCCTCGTAAACAATATTGCAGTAACCACCATCCACTTTTAAAAGTGATAATTATTTTATATATCAGCTTAATATCTTTTAAAAGCAAGGATACCTATGAAACTTTACTATCTTAGTGGTTGTAATGCCCCCCCTCATCATCTGCAGTGGAATAATCATGCTCAAAACTACCGTCAAAAACTTTAATGAAGACTGGTTTCTGGCTTCAGTTCTTAATGCACACATCGATGCAATGATAAACAGATACTCATGCCTTTTGGCATTACGTATGGATTTTTTCTACAAAAAGGAAAGTGCCAGATATTCACACTTAAATCACCAAACACTTGAACATGACTTGCGTGTATTAATGGAGAAAATGACAAAAGAGAAAGGTGTGGTGGGCTATTTCTGGGTTGTCGAATGGACTGAACGACATAGATACCATGCGCATGTCGTATTCTGGCTGGACAGACAAAAAACACAGCACTCTTATCCCTTTGCCCTTACAGCAAATACATTTTGGGAGGAAATAACGCTCCGGGACGGCGTATCGCACCGATGTGAATATCGGCCGCAGTATTCTAGAAATATCAATATACCTGTTCGGTATAATGATCCGGAAAGCATTAACAATATCCGTCATGTTCTGAGCTATCTGGCTAAGGAAGAACAAAAAGAAGGTTTGTGTGCATACGGCTGTAATGACGTTCCTCCACGATCAGCGGCAGGGCGTCCACGTAAGCCAGGCCCCTGATCCTACGGCTACGCAACTGGCTCTGCATCCTGTACAAACCCCGTTATTACGGCGACAAATAATGTCCTCGCAGTCGTGACTGAACCTGCCCCTGGAAGCCTGACGTTCCGACCTTTACTGAATCAACAATTCCACAACTCCATTTATACCCGGCAGCTTACCTGTCGGGTATTTCTCAGACCTGTCAAACAAGGGAAATCAAAAATGAAACAGCCAGAGAACATGATCGCGGTAAAAGTGGCGGAATACCGTTTACACATCACCCGGCTAAGGGTCTGCCAGGATAGCCTGGCTGGATGTTGCAGTGATGCCGAGCGGCGTGGCTGGCGCTTGAGAGCCCTTGGGCAGTTAAGTAAAGCCTCATCGCTTTACTGCCAACGGGCAAGTTCTGCCGATACCTGCAAGTTTCAACAGGCCTGTGAAGGTCTCCAGCAACACATCAGCAGAGTTTTACCAGAAGGCCAGTGGTGCGGTGATTTGCTTGGGCAGGGGATGCAGGCAAAATTTTGAGGTATCGATATGAAACAACAACCTGCTTAATGCGCGGTCGATGAATGGGGTATTGTCTACGATTGTAATGTCTGCCCGCATTTACTTAAGGAAAGATTATCTTTGTTTTCAGCTGTTTCCTATGTTTTTCTTCACAATCAGTACATTTATCCATATAGATGTTATCTTCATGATTTTATAAACTATCTAATTAAGAATACCCCTTTCAGGAAATTGAACGATGTCTCGTTTCAGTAATGCTATTTTATGGTCAGGTCATGAGCACTAAAACCACCACGAGTGACAATCATTTAACGGAACCTCACGAGGCGGGATTTTGTTTCTATGAGTTTTTCGCGGGTGGCGGTATGGCCAGGGTCGGGCTGGGAAAACAGTGGCAATGCCTGTTTGCCAACGACATGGACCCGATAAAAGTATCGACCTATATCGACAACTGGGGAGATGAACATTTCGACACACGCGATGTACGCGAAATTGCCCCCAGTGATCTGCCGCACCATGCTGATTTAAGCTGGGCATCGTTCCCCTGTCAGGATTTATCGCTGGCCGGTAATGGCCTGGGGATCGGCGAAAAAGATTCCAGTATAGATAAAACCACGCGTTCCGGCGCGGTATGGCCGTTCCTCGATTTAATAAGCAGGCTCGGCGAGGAAAACCGTAAGCCGCCGATTCTTGTTCTTGAAAATGTTCTTGGGTTGCTGACGTTGGATCAAGGGAGCCACTTCGCCGCGATATGCCATCAGTTAAGTAAAACAGGTTACCGCTATGGCGCAATAATCATTGATGCAAAGCACTTTCTTCCACAATCTAGGCCCCGCGTATTTCTTGTGGCGATTAGTCGTCATGTTTCCATTCCTGCATGTTTAGTTTCAGAAGAACCTTTATCGCAATGGCATTCGTCGTCACTTCTTCGCGCCTGCGATGCGCTGGCGGAAGATGCCCGTAATGACTGGATCTGGTGGTCGCCAGGCAATATGCCAGACGCCAGAACGAAGGAGCTGGAAGACTTAATCGATTTTGAAGACGAAAACGCGTTATGGAATTCTGCCGATGAAACACGACGTCTCATCAGTATGATGGCACCGGCGAACCTAGCGCGTCTGGCGAACGCACAGGCATCCGGCGAGACAATAACAGGCAGCCTTTATTTACGTATGCGTAAGGAAAAAGGCATCAACAGGCAACGGACCGAAATTACGTTCTCCGCAGTTCTTGGTTGTCTGAGAACACCGAAAGGTGGCGCTTCTCGTCCTCGCATTATCGTCGTCAAGGGCAACCAGGTGAAAACGCGTTTGTTGTCGGTCAAAGAAGCGGCGGCGTTAATGGGGTTGCCGGATGATTTCATCCTCCCGACAGCGTATCAATCGGCATTTAAAGTGATTGGCGACGGACTTGCAGTTCCTTCCGTTCGTTTTCTGGCCGAACGTATTCTGGAGCCACTTGCGATGATCGCCCAAAACAATACCCACAGGACGGGGGATACACGCGAATGAACTGGACGTTGCTTGTTACGCCCGACTGCTGGGAAAAGAAACTGATTGATTATTTTCTCCGATTCGGTGCCAACGGCGACGCGCAGGATATTCGCTGGTTTGAAGTTACACCGGTGACGCTCGCTGAGGCATTCGCCGACAGCGGCGTTAGCGGGGATGAAGTTGAAGAGGCATTTCGAACCTACATGTCGAAAATACCGGACCTGCCGCAGCGCCTTGAAGGCGGGATGATGGAAAAGTCGACTCGTCGATCGCCTGGATATTTTACGTATCTGGTCATGACGTTGCTTATTAGCAGTCAATTCGACGTACAGGAAGAACGCAATGACTTTCGACTGAAACTACAGAGCTGGTTGCAGACCACGCATAGTTTTCAGAACTTATCCGGCGTCAACAAGATGTGGGAGGCATTAGCCGAATGGCTTAAACAACGCATCCACGAAGGCGAACCCTACAGGCGTCTTATCTTGCCGCCGCGGGATGGCTGGGTCCAGATCGGTCACACACTGCGATTGGCATTCCCGAATAAAGCCGATCTACGCCTGATGAGCGAATGTCTTGAAAGCTATCCACAAGCCGCCGCGAACCCACGCCAGTTAATTGAATACTTTCAAATCGTTATTCAGAGACACGGTGTTTCTCATCCTCTGAAGGAGGCTTTTGCCGAATTCAGAGACGCGTGGTTGTTGGGACGTCGCGCGCTGTTCGATATGCCTTTTTGGCGCTTGCGCCAACGAGCGATCCAGATATCGTCATGTGTAACACCACATCAGACCATCATTGATATGTACGTTGATTTCGATGGCTCGCGATGCTATTTCAGCGTCGCTGGCGAGAGCGACGAAAGTGTCTTTCATCCTACATTATCTGAAGCCCTTAGAGCCAGCGACGCAGGGAGCAGCGAAAATCTGGGGAAGGCGATGCAGATCGGCTTACTCTTTTTTTATGAGATCGGACACGGACGCTGGAGAACTAAGCCATCACCCGATGTAGACTCGCAACGGTTTCATATCGCTTTATCCAGTAAACACTCTGTACAGACGAGCAAGCGCCTTAACGAATATATCGCAGAGGACGAGTGGATTTTAACGGCACAACCGATGAACAGGGTTTCAGCGGTCGATATATTCCGCTCAGTAAGATCCTCTTCGGTTATTCAGGATGATGACGTTACGCGCCCTCAACTATACGGTGGAATACGCGTCCCCGGAGGATGGCTGGGATTACCGGCGTTTTTGCCTTCTGTTGAGTCAGATACGCGACGCTACAAAATATATTCATTCGGGAATGATGAAGCTGGAACCAATATTTCTGTAATAGATGGTCGGCTGAATTCTTCTGTGCCGCTTAACGGTGAATTTTTCATCGAGCCAGCCCTCGAGGCGGGTGAAAAAATGCCGCCGTGGCGGCGTCGCGCGCGTTTTTTCACCCACGCCATACCGCACCCAACTTTAGGCGAAAGCGCAAGATACCAGTTTGAGCCACTTTGCGATTGGTTGACGCCTTCACTAAAGGCACCGACGTTTAATTTAGAAGGACTGTTTGAGTGGGAAGATAGTGAAGCGTGTTGCGATCATCTTCTTGAAGCGATTTACGCGAGTGGTGCTAGCGGCTGGGAAGAGGCCGAGTTAATCGAGCTTCTCAGGCGTATGACCGGCGATATCAACGTATGGCATTTGATTCGGTGTTTACATCATGCGGGTCTAATCGAGCCACGCCTGCGCCCTGGGTGGAAAGGTCGGGCATGGACGCTGATTAAACCTTCATTACTTCATATTCGCTACGGAGAAAATTCTCTGGTCGTTGTGGAAGGCTCGGTCTGTGCCTGTCTGATGGATGATTTTCGAAAAGTGGTCGCCGGGCTGGGTGGAGAAAGTTTCCGTCGTCGCGGCGTAAGCCTCTGGTCGCCACCTGTATTTGGGGCCTTACTCACCAACCCTGTTGCGTTATCTCTGCGACTAGGATGGCCACTTATCGAAGCCCCATCGTCATCTGATACAACGCCGCTTGCACTAACCACGACAGAACACGCCGCTGAACTACACGAGTCAAAGGCAGTCTGGAATTGGCATTCAGGAAGATTTCAGCGACATGATACCCTAGATAAAAAATCTGCGTCGCTGTCACTTCATATTCATCCAGGTGGTCGAGATCATGATATCTATCGGGTCGTTTCTGGGAGAAAAACGACACATTATCTTTCCCGAACTGCCGCTATTATCGCCGCTAGCGCGAAAAACCGTACCCCCATATTTGAACTCGTCGCCAACAATCATTTGTTATGTCTTATCACTGATTGCGGCCTACCTGACGCGCTGGCCGCGGGAATACGGCGCCACACGCTCAGAAACGGAGGCCCAACGGATTCTGGTTATGTTTATCCTGTCAATGACGCCTCTTTCCTCTGGCTGAAATCGCTGCTTCCGGGGTGTATTTCTTCCCTCGTGCCGGACGGTGAGAGGGATGTAAGCAATCTGGTTTCCTCCGCTCGCCATTCCGGCGGGAAAATACGTTTGGCATGGCGAGACGGGCAACTCATGCTGGGTCCGAGATAATAAGGAAAAAAATAATGAGCGAAATTCCCTGGTATCTTGGTCAATATGACCGCAGAAATTATCAGTCCTACCTTAAAGCCGTCGCGCAGGAAACCCCGAATGGCTGGCGTACGATCGATTCTAAGAAGTTATTTCCTCGAACGGGAGAAGTTGAATTTAACGATACTGACGAATTACGGCTTCGTAAAGGCGAATGGGCCGCTTTTCAGGTGGGTCCTGGCCCCCGCCGAAAGGTGCAGGCGAAACGCTCCCGTCGTATTTATCCCTATTACGATTTATCTTTCGGGCAGTCTCTATTGGAAGCACGTCGCCTATTGAGTTTCGAGGGCATAACGGTAGGCGGCGAACCAGGGCTATGGGCTATCCGCTTCGGGTCGGATGCGCTTATTCTGGTTAATCTGGCAGAATCGAAATCCGGGGGCCTTATCCTGTCCAGAAACCAGAACGTTTACGAATATGATTTCAACGAAAACGGCGTAATTATCGTATCCGACATGTCTGAGAGTGGAAAAGCGTTTTATATGCCTGATGTCGGTGCTTCGCCTGCTCAGATCCATGACTGGACGCCAGATAAGCAGTACATTGAAAACGTCATTCAGCGTCTTTCCTGCGCTAACTCAACAGCAATGGTCGCTGAATGGCTTCAGAAATATGCCGACGAACAAACCGGAAAATTAACCTCCGGCATCAACGACATGCTGACCGCCGCTCAAACACTCCGGGCAGGAGAGTTGGCGAAGACGTTGGAGGAGGAGGATTCTCTAGCCCGTCAGTTCGCTGAAGCGGCATTGAAGGACCATAATATCGCCGACCTGCTCGAACGACAGATACAAAATATCGCGGAAGAAGAGCGAGTAGCATTACGCGCCGAACACCATAAGTTGCTCGATAACGAGTTTTCTGCTGAACGCCAGCGACGTCGTGAAGCTGTTGAAACGGAAATAGCCGCTTTTGAGAAAACAAGGAAAAACGAGTTCGAAGAGGAGATCGCGCAATTACGGCAGCTCGAACAAGAAAAATTACACATTGATTTTACAGAAAAGCAAGCAGACATAGAACGAACACTTAAACAGGAAAAAGCGGATCTTGAAAGTGAAATTAATCGTCTGAAAGACGCTAACTCTGATTTATGCGCTCAGAACGAAAGACAGCGTCAAATACTGGCTTCCCTGACCTGCGAGCGTGAAGTGTGTTTGGCATCTTTAACAGATGTCGAAGAACGTACCGCCCAAGCACAAATTGAACTCGAAAAAATAAATATCGCCATTGCTGAGAAGACTCGTCGTATGACTTATTCAGCGCTCCCCGAAGTTCGTCTCCCGGCACAAGCGAGAGTTGTATCCTGCGAAGAATTCGGTCATATCGTCAGAGAGAACAAGTTGCTGACGCCTGACGGAAAGATACTCATGACGCAATTTCTGGCGTTGATGTTGGCAGGAGAATGTCCATTGTTATCTGGTCCTGAAACGCCGGACTTCCTTGCTATTGCCGAATCGCTAATTTCCTCAGGCCGCTCCATCCGACAGATCGCCGATCCAACGATGATTTCCTGCGAAGATCTTTGGGTTCGTGCAGGAAATAATATGGCGACGCCGCTTTATCAGGGGTTATTGTTGAGCGAGGCCTCTTGTCCACGAACGATTCTCGCCATCATTGAACGTGTCGAATGTTCCGCTGCACGTTTCTGGCTGCCAGCGCTGAAAGGCCGATTACACGGCGGCGATTTGCCCAGACGATTTCTGATTTGCGGCACCATTGAAAACGAAGATTGTGAAGAAGCGGAGAAAATGAAGGAACAACATCTTCGCCTGCGGATGGAAAACGTCGTCATTCAGAATGCGATTGCGCTGTCCCCTTTGCATCTTTCCTCAGAAAATCATAGTGAACTGGATCCTGGCGTAGCATCGCAAGGTTCGCTACCGGATCAACTCGCTATCTCGGATAAAATGTCAGCCGGACGTTTGGATCTGGCAAATACCCTACGGGCGATGCGAACGGCACATGAAGTCGCGCCGTTCGACGATGAAAACAAAGCGACACATCAGAAGCGGTTAATCGACTTATACGCCGATTTACAGAATAACGAGCTATGCGCCCAATAGATTATAGGAGAGGGAAATCATGTTAGATCCCATTGGTGGTTTTCGCCGCATTCAGGACTTCTTCGTTTCATATATAGAAACTAACTTCCGCATCGCTGATCCTTCTGTTGCGACAGCGAGACGCGAGTTGCTTAACAGTAGTGGGGAGTTTGCCGCAGAGCCTTATATTGAACCTGTCTTACGGTATGAATCTTCAAATAAAACCCTCGAAGATCTGGCTGATATGGATGGTGGACCGCTGAATAGCCTGTCTCCTGAAGGTCGAAAGGCGTTTGTTGAACTAGCGTTGTCCGGCCTGTTCGATTCCAAGCCCGGCGATGCGGCTTGGCCGCGTCAGTCAGTTCATGCGCCGTATAGCCACCAGACTCAAATGCTGGAGCGCGGCATTCGTCCCGGTTGCCCAAGCATTGTGACATCAGGAACAGGTTCGGGAAAAACGGAAAGCTTTATGTTGCCTATCCTGGCCGCATTATCGAATGAGGCCGTCCGTTGGGCCCGACCTGGCGGCGGCTATCTGCAAAACCGATGGTGGAATAGCTCAGAAACGAACTGGGTTTCTCGTCGCGAAGGCGAAGAACGCCCAGCTGCGGTCAGGGCACTGGTGCTTTATCCGATGAACGCTTTGGTTGAAGATCAAATGGCGCGTTTGCGTAAAACGCTGGATTCTGCTGACGCACGACAGGTTATGGAGGATCGTTTCGCCGGAAACAGGATCTTCTTCGGGCAATATACTAGCGCCACTCCGGTTACCGGCTACGCCAGCCATCCCCGTCTCTCCAAAATTAGTTCAGAAAAAAGCCGTCGCGTTCGTAATCTTGAGAAATTACGTAAGGCGTTGAACAGAATTGATAGTGATCAACAAGCAGCACGCGCATTCGACGAAAAAGAAAATCCTTCGGAAAAGACCCGATATATATTCCCTTCAGCGGACGGCGGAGAGATGGTTTCTCGCTGGGATATGCAGTCCGCCCCGCCTGATGTTCTCGTCACTAACGCCTCAATGCTGGGAGCAATGCTTTCGCGTGAAGTCGAAGACAAGATTTTTAGCGCTACGCATGACTGGCTCATGAACAATGATGACGCATACTTCTATCTGGTATTCGACGAATTGCATTTAATGCGAGGTTCCGCTGGCACAGAAACCGCTATGCTGATTAAGTCTTTGATTATTCGGCTCGGGCTGGATGATCCGAAACACCGCTACAAATTGCGTTTACTGGCATCTTCAGCATCGCTGCCGATGGATGGCGCGGATGGAGAGCAATCCCGGAAATACCTGCGTGATCTCTTTGCGCCCTTCGGCACTTGCTGCCATGCACTGGATCCCGGCAGCGATAAGCCGGATTTCTGGCATAACTGCGTCATTCAGGGAAAACCCTTCATACCTTTGAAGCCGTCAGGGAAAATCCCCGTGCGGCCTTTTGCCGCATTAATGCGCGCCGCCCTTGCAGACCAGGGCAATGTCGTCCGCAATCTGGATATGACGGAAGCTCTAAATCAGGCGTTACTTGATGTCTTCCAAGCTCTTGGCGTAAAAGAGCAAAATATCAAACAGGGCATAAAACAGGCAGCGGAAATCGCTGCTGCGTTATTGACAAACGCCTGTATTGAAAATGACGGCGAAATGCCACGGGCGATGCCGCCAGGACTTATCATCGATAAAGTCTTCTTGAAGGAGGAGCCAAGTAAACCGAGTGAGTCAGAACTGGCATTACGCGGATTAATGCTGACGCGCGCGCTGCCGGAGTCCGGGATAGATTGCGATAAGCCAACCAATGTTACACCAGCCTTTCGCGTGCATACTTTCGTTAGAAATATTGAAGGTTTCTTCGCTTCCGTATCATCGGGAGAGAGAAAGGCAAAATTCGCCGATTTTTGCCTTGAGCGAGGCTTGTCGCACGCGCCATCAACTCTAGACGGAAAACGCGGTCGCCGTCTGTTCGAAATGTTGTACTGCGAAGCGTGCGGCGAGTTACTGCTCGGTGGTCAGAAGGGACAAAATGAAGGCTCGACGATAGAGCTATTGCCTTCAGCGACTAATCTGGAAAATCTTCCGGAACGCCCCGGCTCAGAATATTACGATGATATGACACTGGATGAGTTTGCGGTTTTCTGGCCTGTCGATGTAGTTGATAAAAATCCAGCAGGCAGCGAAAAAGGTTGGGATGTATGGGAAAAGGCGACGCTTAATCCTGTTACCGGAATTGTGACTGTCGGACAAGACTCATCGGCGGCAAATGCCGATTCGGTTCGCGGATATCTCTATTTTCAGAAGCCGGCCCCGAGCAAAAAAGGCGAACCGGCGAAAAAACCTTCCGCGCAACCTTTTTGTTGCCCTAATTGCGGTATCGATTATTCCAGTCGACCAGCCAGCAATCGTTCCAGAACACCCATTCGCGCATTTCGTACTGGTGTGACTAAGTCATCCCAGCTGGTGGCGACAGAGTTATTTGAATTGCTACATGCGATCGGCGCGGAGGCCAAGAGTATTGTTTTTTCCGATAGTCGACAGGATGCAGCATCGATGGCGCTGGAAATCGAACGATTGCATTTACGCGACCTGCGAAGGGAAATTTTGGTCGCAGCCGCCAGAGAAATGCTCCGAGAGGCTGAAAGCGAGTATATTTCTGAAGACAGTATTAATGAAAAAATGGATTTAGCCCTACAAGCCAAAGACATGGATACGTTTGGTAAATTATATGAACTCAAAAAAAACCAAGCTGATATTGCTGACTTATGTAAGTACAGGCGAGTAAAAATTGATAAATTGCTGGAACCAGAAGGCGATTCTATCGGAAAAATATCGTCCGATTTGGCAGGACTGGGAATATCACCTTATAAATATCGCCCATGCTCTGATGGGGATGACAGCGACGTCTGGCACGCCAATTTTACAAAAGACAAGAACATCGTTAAATATCATGAGAAACTTTCTTCATCTGACCGATTGGTACTCAAAAAAAAGATATTTGATACCCAGTCCGAATTAATTGATGATGTCATTTTCGCCAACACCTTCTTCGCGCTGGAAGAGACGGGATTAGCATATCCGTGTGTTTCAGATAGAGAGGATACGAGCGAGCTCGATGCCTGGCTAAGGGTATTCGCTGGTGTTTATCGCGTCAAAGAAAATAAATATTTTGATCCCGAAAACTCTGTCGAATGGAAAACAGGGAAAGATGTTACCAAAGAAAAAGTAAAACGTATTGCTAAAGCTTTATTTGGTGAAAAAAATTATCTGGATAATTTAACACAAATCTTAGATCAATTCGCAACCCGAGGGCATTTAGCTGGTTTATTCAATATCGGTAAACTATTCCTCAAGGTAGCCAAACCAGGCGATCCTTATTGGCAATGCAGCAACTGTGAACGGATCCACTTACATTTAGGGTTTAAACGTTGTACCCGTTGCACGGAACTGCTTGATATCAAGCCCAGGGGTGTCGTTGAAACGCTATGGGAAGACAATTTTCTTGGCAAACGTATAGTGCGAGGCGAACGCGATGGCGTTAAACGCTTCCGGTTGAACGTCGAGGAGTTGACGGGACAGACAGATGATTTCTCCGATCGACTACGCAAATTCAAGGGGATCTTCGTCGATGAGATGAGCGAGCTTGAAAAACTTGATGCGGAAATCGATATGCTCGCCGTCACCACGACGATGGAGGTCGGTATTGATATAGGTTCGCTTCAGTCAGTTTATCAGGCCAACATGCCGCCCCAACGATTTAATTATCAGCAACGTGTCGGTCGTGCCGGACGGCGCGGCCAGGCATTTTCTTTTGTGATCACATTCTGTCGTGGACGTACTCACGATGCTTATTATTTTGCCCATCCTCATGCGATCACTGGCGATCCGCCCCCTCCGCCTTTCCTAGCGGTCGATCACGACGCTATTCCCAAAAGACTTTTGCGGAAAATCTGGCTTAAGAGCGCCTTTAACTATTTGCGCGAAGAATGTCACAAAAACAAAACGACTTTCCCTGGCGATAAGCTCGTTCCGCCTGATGTTCATGGCGAATATGTTTCAACGCATGATTACTACCATGATGATAAAGCGAACTGGGCCAAACTATTGTATCGCGCGCTAAAAGCAAATCAGGACATACGAGAACGCTTTATTGATGCAGCAACCTTTGATCCCGATCAGCGCCGACGCCTTTATTCCGAAATTAACGCCGAAAAAATAATTGAAGAAATTGGAAAACTAGGGCCTTCTGCGCCTGATGACAACACGGGACTTGCTCGCTTTCTGGCCGAGCGAGGTCTGTTGCCGATGTATGGAATGCCGACTCGGGTACGTAACCTTTATCTGGGGCTGCGCAAAACAAAAGGGCTAAATGGTCAGACTGAATACGAATGGTCAACAATGGACCGCGATCTTGATCTTGCGGTTTTTGAGTATGCTCCTGGTTCGGTATTAATTAAGGATAAAAAAAAGCATCAGGTGATCGGTTTCACAGGTAATTACCGAGAACCTCAACTTCGCGACAATCGAGTTTCTGATCTCTCAACTGCATGTTCATGGGATGAATCGAGCCACTACATTGCAACTTGCCAGTCATGCGGCTCCGCAAAACTTGAACAAAATAAACCTGTTAAAATGATTAATTGCGAGGATTGCGATACACCTATAAGTTCAGATGAATTCGAGCTTTATATTACTCCTGCCGCTTTCCGTACGGATTTCGAGCCAAAAGATGACATGGACAGCTTCACTCGTATGTCGTTAAAAACTACGGCAACCGTATTGCATAAGGGTATCCCGGAAAATTGTGGACCTTTTAAAGTACGGCGCGGCGGCGTTACTATTTTGCGTCTTAATAATGGGCCGATTAACGGAGAGAAGGAAGGCGAACGTTTTACTGTTGATTTAGCGACGGACCAAAAGGCACCGATTCCATTAGCTACCTACTACTCGCCCATTAAAGGGGAGCAAGCGATTGATTCAAACTGGGCCGGATTACGCAATAACTTTAGATGGCGGTGTTCTGGCGAAAAGCAAAAGTTTGGACTTGTATCAAGCAAAGAGACTGAGTCGCTTCACCTAGAATTAATGCATTTTGATGCTCGCCTTAATCTGAATATGATCGCCAGATACGGCGAATATATGAATTTGCCTACACGCGCGGCGGCTGTTAGTGCAACACAGATATTGACGCATAAGGCTGCGCTCTATCTGGATGTTTCGCCAGATGAATTCGAAACCCTTGAGCCCCGACTACATCATGAGAAACCTATATTGCAAATCGCAGATGCGTTGATCAACGGTTCAGGGTTATGCCGACGGCTTGCCGAGCCAACCGTCGTTGGGGCCCCGCCTTTGATAGTCACATTATTACATGAGATTCTGGAGGATAAGCGCGCCTGGCCAATGGTTGATTTTCTTAAGAAGGATCATCCAGCTCAGTGTCAAACAGCCTGTTACAAGTGCATACAGCGCTATGGTAACCGCCGATATCACGGTTTACTTGACTGGCGTTTAGGAATGGCATATTTACGATCAATGGTTATGCCTGAATTTGCCTGCGGTTTGAACGATGATGACTGGAGTTATCCTGAAATGGTAGGGTGGCGAGACAGAGCATTTGAGCTGGCGGAAGACGTCGCGGCTTTAAGGCCAGGAACAATCAAATTATCAAAAGAGTACTCATTACCGGTTCTTACTGAAATTCAGGATGGAAAAGAGCTCTGGCGCGCAGCCGTTACGCATCCCCTTTGGCAATGGAGAGAACCTGAGCGAAACGCTCTGATTGACACCCTGGGACTAGCTGATGGGAGATCTTCGCTGCGATTCATCGATACATTTGAGCTGGAAAGGCGGCCATTGCGCGCGCTTGCCAATCTTAAACGGAATTAATGTGTCGCAATAATGCTGATAATTACTGGCTGATATTTTTTGCTGAATGCGCTTTCGGCTTTCGATACGAAAGCGCATTTACGCAATGACATGACATAGCAAGGTTTTATGATAGCTGCGATTACTCAAGTTCAACGAGGCTATGTGATATCCGGGATAAAAGGAAGAGATGCCTGTGCGGAACGAATTATCAGGAGTCTCGTCACTCATGCCGGATTTCGTTATCGTTTATGCGATCCGAGATCAACGGGTAAACGAGATTTAGTACTTTGGTGAAAATGTAAAGTTATCTTTGTGCATGGTTGTTTTTGGCATGGTCATGAGGAATGTCGGCGAAATAATATGCCAAAGTCAAACTAGGAATACTGGTTTGTTAAGTTGTGGAAAAACGAGGTCAGAGATGTTTTGCATTCATCAAAACTAAATGAAATGGGCTGGAAGGTATTGGTGGTTTGAGAGAGCGGGATTAAAGAAACAGATATCCTTCTGGAAAATTGAAAATATTCTTAAATAAATGATCGACAGAACTAATTCTACTAAAACGTTGCGCATTAATATAGATAAATGGTATTTTTGTAGAAACCTTCACATAAGATCAATTTGATGCATATTTTTGATAATAACGGCACCGAACTGAACGCAGAGTGCTCAGTCGATGAAGAGGATGGAGTTTATGGACTAATCCTTGAGTCTTGGGGACCAGCGCACAGAAACAAAGACTACAATATTGCCCTAGATTGTATCATTGAGCGACTGATTGATTCTAATATTGAAAATGTCGTTGTGTACCTTGCCTCATCGACAGCCAGAAAACATATGCCGTCCATAGCTGAAAGAAAAATCCATCCTGATGAGTACTTCCCTTTAGTGGGTAGTAGTACTCAGGATATTCGCAAAGTAATGTGTAGTTATCAGGCTCATTTCAGTCGTACAGGTAGAAAAGAAGTTCCTTCCGGTAACAGGACTAAACGAATAATAATAAGTGTTCCCAAAGTCAACAATGACAAATTTTGGGAACCTATAATACATGGAGAATCATCAGAACTCTTTCAACCAACAGTTGACGATAGTGTTCTGAATACAAGAGTTAGTAGATTAATAAAAAAAAATTTGAACGAGCCCAAAGGATGTAAAGCACCAGAGGCGGTAGAGCGACTTCAAAAGGCCTATATTAGAGATCCTATGGTGAAAGCATGGATCTTGCAGCAGAGTAAAGGTATTTGTGAAAACTGTGGTTCAAAGGCACCATTTTATTTAAATGATGGTAGTCCGTATCTTGAAGTACATCACGTGATACCTCTATCTTCAGCAGGTGCTGATACCATAAGCAACAGTGTTGCCCTTTGTCCTAATTGCCATAGAGCCTTACATTACAGTCACAATGCAAAAGAACTAATTGAGGCACTTTACATTAATATCGATAGGTTACAGAAGTGACAGAGTCCTTAACCCAGTACAGTACTAAATCATAGGCCTACATCTTTCTGGATATTTAGGAAAAATACAGCTGGAGCATGTCATTTAATGATGAATGATTAGCTCACTATCATAATGAGTAAACTCATCAGAGGAAAATATGCTTTGGTTAGATACAAATGGAAATATCACTTGATAAAAAATATATCTTGAGTGCATAAAGACTTAAGCCAAGTATAACTTTACAGATAAACAGGAAGATGTAAAACAAGATTTATAAAATATATTTCATTAATAAAATCACGCTTGCCTTTCAAGAGAAACACCAATATCTGAAGCCATTTTTTGTATGATTTTCCATTCTAACGGCCATTCCTTCTGTAAAATATTTTTGCGTCTTTTAATCAGCCAATATACGAAAATGATAATACTCTGTTCATAGAAACTGCTTTTAGTTTTACCATCACGGATCAATGATTCCAGCTCTGGCATATCTTCAACAAATTTATATAAATTTCTTATAATGTCATCGCCAAGGACTTTTTTGAAGGTATCCAATATTAATATAGCTGATTTCTGATTGTTAGGCTTTTCTTTTATCAAGGTCATGTAAAGTTGGTCGAGAGTTTTCTGAGCTCCTGTATAGGCATCAGGTGAATTATTTAGGGCTTTCGCAACCGAACAAAAAAAATCATCAGTTGTTTCAATTAATGCCATACTTCTTGCTACCGTTCTATGTATATCAGGTTCAACGATAGTTTTAGCTTTATAAATAGCGTCATGCGTCAATTCTGCATAAGCATGCTGCAATAGAGTTCTCACCTGTATTTCACAAGGAATGCCTTCCTCAATGAATACTCCATTATGATCAAATGATCGTTTTGCTGTCACGATAAAATGGACAGATTGATATGTAAAGATTAACGGCGTATTTAGCCGTTCTTCGTCGTAATGCCTTGATGTCTTATAAATCCATTTATCACTTCTTTTTATTACATCGCATACATCATCTATATCTGATGTAAGCAATACAACAAATCTAACACCAACTTTATCCTCAATTTCCTTATAAGGGTCTTCATATGACTTTTCACGTCTATGAAAGGCTTTATCGATTAGAGATTCTTTTTCTTTAACTCTTGGAGTTGCTGGCTGTTTCAAAAAGCTTTTAAGATTGCGGCATTTGTTATCTACGAGTTCCGTACATATGCTGGAAACGACAAAATCCCCCCATGCTCTATACATAGGCTCCTCTTGGTTCCAGCGTTGCAAAAACTCTGATTCATTCATGATGTTATTCTTGAAGTATTATTTTATCTTTAATAAGAATAGTTGTCCATTCTGCAGGTTTTCCATCCTTATCTAGATCACCCGTGGCAGATTCAATAACTACATGATTCTTAAAAACTTCTGCTGGAGCCGTGATTTTTATGTTTTTGCTAAAATTTAGCTTTCTTGTTTTTAATTTACTTTCGATATGTTCATTATCCCTTGTAAATGATGTCTGCGGAATTCCACATTCGCTTGCATATTCAAGATAAATGTCTTTAACCTCATCGTCGAAAAATCTATCTGCATATTCTCTTGCTGAAATAACATCAGATTTTTCATGCTTTAAATAAGTAACTAATGCATTTTTCAAGTCATTTCTTTTTTCTGAGCTTATATCAAGTTCATTTAGAAAATCACTGGTTTTCTCATAGAAATTTTTTGTTGTGCGTGCACTTGTTTCAGGATATCCACAGCCTAAAAAATGTTGATAAAAATACTGAGCCGCAGCTTTACCATCAGCTTTACTTATTTGATAATCAGAGATCATAATATCCCATGATTTGTTCAAATCATCTTTTTCAGTAATATTAGTTGATTGAAAAAAACCTGCTGTCTTATAGAGTTTTGTTGAAGGTGTAAGAAGTATTTCCTCAACAAATTTTAAAGAAATATTACCAGTATTTGAATCAATAATTTTCTCGTATGCACTGTATATGTCAGCTTTAATTATTCCGATGAATTTTCTTTTATTTACACCATAGTCACCTGTAAATATAACAACAATGCCTCCGGGTATGGCTCTTCTTGTTTGGGCATCAGCTAACTTTTTTGCAATATTATAAGTTTCATCGATGTATTCATCACCTTCTTTACCAAATAAATTGGTTGCTATAAAAGGCACATATCCTTCGCCGTGTTCTATAATTTTCATCTTGACGGCTTTTGATCCATCACCTAAAGCGTCTATTACCCGAGATTTAAAGCCCTGCAAGGCCTCTTCATCAAATTTTATAAAAGACGAACCACGTGTAGGCTCAACTTTTAAACCTTCTTCATCTCGCTGGTGAACTTGATGTATAATTATTTTATCGATGCTCAACTTACTAATATTCATTGTGGTGTAGTTCCATCATTTTTATAGACTGAAAGATTGGTTTTACTTTCAATATATTCCCTATTGATATTACTCCATTCTTGACTATCTTTTTCCCAAATAGCTTTATATTCATTAAAAAGTTCATCTACATCAAGTTGATTTATATCTAATTTTATTTTTAAATAATTAACTTTGTTTTTTAGTTGATACATCGATAATAATGTAGCTTTTTGTCTAAACCATAATTTTTGATAATCAAATCTTGCAGTCCATCCACTTGCCAATGTAAGCGCAGCGCTAAAAATAAGCGCAATGTTTTTTTGCGTTTTCTCATATCCGACAAAGTCAAAGGCCAATATCAATGTTGTTGTCGTACTGAAAAGTAGAGATATAAAGAAAAAGAACTTCAATTTTCTTTTATTACTCTTAGCCTTGATTTTTATTATTTCAATACTTTTATCTATTTCCTCTAATAAAAATCGCAAAGAAGTTTCTTTTGGCAATTATTTCACCTGAAATATTTCATAAGTAATATCATTTTAACACACCAACTGGTAGGAGCTCATACCAGTTGGTGTGTGGCATGGCTACCGCACTCAATACACTTGTACTCATGCATTGAGTTGCCCAGCTCAGCGAATCGTGGATTTTTTAAAAACTATAAATCATAAATGGCGGAAAATCGAGCATTCATATCAAAGCATATTCTCAAATATAAGAGAATAAAATCGTATAGATCAAGAAATTAGAAATGCTCGCTTTTGAAACCAGCATCGGGATGTAACTTCTACAAATCTCCCCCTACCACTGCATCATTTCACTTCTTTCATCCAGATATTGTACATGGCTTTAAGTACTACGAATTTAATTCTTATCCGCATGCGCTGGCTGTATTTCAATCCGCGCCAAGTTAAAATGCTCCTCATGGGTAGTGGAAACCATGTCCTGTAACCCCCAGCAAGTCTATCAGCTGATTAACGCTTTCCCTTGAAATCAAATGCGCTAATCATTTTTTCCTTATTCGTATCTAAATAATCAGCCCACCACTGCAACATCAGCCTACGCTCGTCCAGATGCTCTGCTTTATGAATGTATGCTGCACGTACAGAGTTGCGCTCCATATGACTCATCTGCCTTTCGACAGCATCCCTGGACCACAGCCCTGATTCAATCAACGAGCTACATGCCATAGTCCTGAAACCATGCCCACAAACCTCTACCTTAGTGTCATACCCCATCAAGCGCAGCGCCTTGTTTACCGTGTTTTCACTCATCGGTTTACGAGGGTTGTGATCTCCAACAAAAACAAAATCGCGCTCGCCACTAAGCTTGTGAACCTGTTTGAGGATTGCTAGAGCCTGGTGAGACAATGGCACCAGATGAGGTGTGCGCATTTTAGAACCACGTTGAGAGTGCTTCACTCCTGCGATAGCTTCTCGTTCTGCCGGTATCGTCCACATTGCCGTATCGAAATCGATCTCAGACCAGCGGGCAAAGCGCAATTCACTGGAACGAATGAAGATTAACAAGGTGAGCTCAACAGCCAAGCGGGTCAAAGGGCGTCCCGTGTAACCGTCAATTCGGCGGAGCAGTTCAGGTAGGCGTTTCAGCTCAAGTGCAGGGCGATGGACACGGTTACTGGAAGCAACTGCACCGGCCATCTCTTGGGCTGGGTTGTAATCAATCAAGCCACTTTGGACGGCATACCGCATGATGGCGGTTGTTCGCTGCTGGAGACGAGAAGCAATTTCAAGGCGGCCTGTTGCTTCTACAACTTTAATAGGTGCAAGCAGGTCGCGAGTTTTTAGCTCTTCGATACTGCGTTTGCCAATTGCGGAGAACAGATTATCTTCCAGGCTTTTCAGCACCCGTCTGCTATGTTCTTCTGACCATTTTTTATTAGTGGCATGCCACTCTCTGGCAACTGACTCGAAGGTAATAGCCTCTTTCGCCTGTTCTTCTTTCACAACACGTTTATGCTCGCGAGGATCGATTCCTGCAGCAACAAGCCTTCTGGCCTCTTCTCTTTTTTGACGAGCATCAGCCAAGGATGTTTCGGGATAAACACCAAACGCCATCAGGTGTTGCTTACCGCCAAAGCGAAAGCGGAACCGCCAGTATTTTGAGCCGTTGGGGTGAATCAGCAAAAACATGCCATCCCCATCAACTAGGGTGTACTCCTTTTCCTGCGGTTTTGCAGAACGCACTTTGATATCTGTCAGAGCCATAACAGTTCTCCTTCCATGTGCCGCTGTGAGTATACAACCATTATCGAACCAGCATATATACTCGGTTCTATACTCACAAGCGACTTGATGTGGGTTGACTCAGATTGACTTCTGTTGAAAGGAAAATCGCGAAAAACCTTGTGTGGCGCGGATTTCAGACACAAAAAAAGACGTCCGTTGACGTCTATTGATGTTCCGATGGTGCCGAAGGCCGGACTCGAACCGGCACGTATTTCTACGGTTGATTTTGAATCAACTGCGTCTACCGATTTCGCCACTTCGGCACTGAAGGGATACGGAAAACGTTTTGGATTATACCTGTCGATAGCCGCCATGCAAGCGACAGCGTGCATCAGTAGTGCTAAGTGTTGAAAAAAACAGCGTAATCCCATAAACGAGCGGTGCGGCGTCACATTTTTCAGCCATCAATGCGCAACAAACCGGCTCCCTGGTCTTCGCTTCCCTGCCCCTACGACCGACACATCACCAATTCCGCCCCAACTTTTCTCAAATCCATCTCACATTACACTCTCATCGCGCCAACGTTTTATCGCCGCGAACCATAAGCATTTACGCTTCCTCGAGCACTCAATATAAGATTCCAGAATAATTAATGTAATTGATTTATATATTCCAGAAAAAAACTACCCCATCGCTTTTTCTTATTACCGCAATCCTTAAGGATTTATTAATTACGTCAATATTTTTATAACTTTACATTAATGAAAAGTTTTGTTTTCACTCTTTATTCCAGGATTTTCCTCAGGCGTGAAAGTTCCGGTAAATACTATTTTTACTAGTCGTTGTACGAGTCTCGATGGACATCTTCACTCGGTGAATTTACTCAGGAGAAAGACTGTGACTACCCTAAAACCTTTACTGGCGCGTAACCGCAGCTGGGCGCTGCAGAAGTGCCAGCATGACCCGGAATATTTTGAAAAACTGGTAGCCGGGCAGCGGCCACATTCGCTGTGGATTGGCTGCTCCGATAGCCGCGTTCCCGCTGAAGTGCTCACCGGCAGCCATCCCGGCGAACTCTTCGTCCACCGCAATATCGCTAACATGATTGACCCCGCCGACGACAACTTTATGAGCGTACTGCAATATGCCCTCCACTATCTCGAAGTCGAACGGGTGGTGCTCTGCGGCCACTACGGCTGCGGCGGCGTGCAGGCGGCGCTGTCGTTGCCGCAGATGCCGCTGGCCCACGAGTCCTCGGCGCTGGCCCGCCGCATCGGCTCGCTGCGCGATACCCTGCAGAGTGATATCGTTGCTCTGACACCCACTGACACTGACGCCGACGCGGCCGCGGCGCTCAACGCCCTGGTGGAGGCCAACGTTCGCGCCCAGTTCAGCCGCCTGCTTGACTGTGAACCCGTACAGACGCTGCTCGCCAGCGGACGGCCGCTCAGCCTGCACGGCTGCGTCTACGATCTGGCATCCGGCCATCTGACCACTCTCGTCGAACACCTCTCACCTCAGGAGCATGCCCCATGAATACTCTTCGTCAGGACTCTCTCGCAGGCATTGTCGTCTTCCTTGTCGCCCTGCCGCTGTGCCTCGGCATCGCCCAGGCCAGCGGCTTACCGCCCTTTGTCGGTCTGCTAACCGGTATCATCGGCGGCCTGGTCGTCACCGCCCTCAGCCCCTCCCGCTTCGCCGTCAGCGGCCCCGCCGCCGGACTGGTCACCATCGTCGTCGCCGCTATTGAATCCCTGGGTTCCTTCTCCGTCTTCCTGATGGCGCTGGTGCTGGCCGGCGTGCTGCAGCTGCTGTTCGGCATCCTGCGGGCCGGGCGCTTTATCTCGCTGGTTCCCGCCAGCGTCATCAAAGGTATGCTGGCGGCAATCGGCATCCTGCTGATTATGCAGCAGATCCCCGTCGCGCTTGGCAGCGCAGAAGAGACCGAGCTCGCCGATATCGTGCAGGGTAACGCCACCTTCTCCCTCAGTGCTATCGCCGTCGCCCTGGGCGGCCTGCTGGTGCTATGGCTGTGGGGTTCGCCGCTTATCCGCCGCGTGAAGAGCCTGCGCTGGATCCCCGGCCCGCTGATCGCTGTCCTGCTCGGTTGTGCCACCACCGTATTAATGACCCAGGCCGCGCCGCAGCAGCTTGCCGCTCTGCCGCGCATTACCCTGCCGGAGTTCGGTAGCCTCGGCGATCTGCTGGGCGAGCTGGAGTCTCCTGCGTGGAGCGCGTGGCGTAATCCGTCGGTGTGGGTGGTGGCACTGACCCTCGCGCTGGTCGCCAGCCTCGAAACCCTGCTCAGTCAGGAGGCGCTGAAAAAACTGCGTCCGCAAAATCCGCCGCCTTCGCCGAACCGCGAAATGGTCGCCCAGGGCGTCGGCAACCTGCTCTCCGGCGTACTAGGGGCGATGCCGATCACCGCGGTCATCGTCCGCAGCTCGGTCAACGTCAGCAACGGCGCTCAAAGCAAACTGTCGATCTTTATCCACGGCGTGCTGCTACTGATCTGCGGACTGTGGTTTAGCGGCCTGCTGACGTTAATCCCACTCGCCAGCCTCGCTGCCGTACTGCTGTACACCGGCTATAAGCTGGCGACGCCGCGGCTGTTCATTGAACAGTTCCGCCAGGGCGCCGCACAGTACGTCCCCTTCCTTGCCACCATTGGCGGGATTATCGGCTTCGGCATGCTGGCGGGGATCGGGATTGGCCTCGCCACCCAGGTGGCGTTCAGCATCTGGCGTAGCCATCGCCATTCGCTGCAGCTGGCGCGCTACGACGACCACTACGTGCTGCGCATCCAGCAAAACCTGACCTTTTTACACAATCCACATCTGCTGGCGCTGCTGGCGAAAATTCCGGAAAAGAGCGTGGTGATCGTCGAGCACGATAACGTCGGCTACCTTGATCCGGATGTGCAGGCGGTGCTGGATGATTTTGCCGAGAGCGCGCCGCAGCGTGGTATCCGCCTCAATCAGTGGCCGCTTGCCAGCCGCTGACCGTCTCCCGGGCGGCTGGTCCGCCCGCTTATCCACCCCTCCTAATGCCAAGCGACGCCTGTTGCCATGCTCTACACTTTCTTCGTTACTACGCCAACCCCAAGGAAACAAACATGAGCATCATTAAAAGTTACGCCGCCAAAGAAGCGGGCGCCGATCTGTCGCTGTGGGAGTACGATGCCGGCGAACTGCTGCCGGAAGATGTCGAAGTCGAAGTGGAGTACTGCGGGATTTGTCATTCGGACCTGTCGATGATCGACAACGAATGGGGCATGTCGAGCTACCCGCTGGTCGCCGGACACGAGGTTATTGGCCGGGTGGCGGCGCTGGGCAGCGCGGCGCAGGATAAAGGGCTGAAGATTGGTCAGAAGGTCGGGATCGGCTGGACGGCCCGGAGCTGCGGCCACTGCGACGCCTGTATCAGCGGCAACCAGATCAACTGCCTGGAAGGCTCTGTGCCGACCATTATGAACCGCGGCGGCTTTGCCGATAAGCTGCGCGCCGACTGGCAATGGGTGATCCCCCTGCCGGAGAGCATCGATCTGGCTTCCGCCGGCCCGATGCTGTGCGGCGGCATCACCGTCTTCAAACCGCTGCTGACCCACCACGTGACCGCCACCAGCCGCGTCGGCGTGATTGGTATCGGCGGCCTCGGCCATATCGCCATTAAACTGCTGCGGGCGATGGGGGCGGAAGTGACCGCTTTCAGTTCCAACCCGGCTAAAGAGCAGGAAGTGCTGGCAATGGGTGCCGACCGCGTGGTGAACAGCCGCGATCCGCAGGCGTTAACCGCGCTGGCCGGTCAGTTCGATCTGATCATCAACACAGTGGCGGTGGACCTTGACTGGCAGCCGTACTTCCAGGCGCTGGCCTACGGCGGCAACTTCCACACCGTCGGCGCGGTGATGAAGCCGTTCCCGGTTCCGGCCTTTACCCTTATCGGCGGCGACCGCAGCATCTCCGGCTCGGCGACCGGTAATCCGTCCGAACTGCGTAAGCTGATGAAATTCGCCGGGCGTAGCAAAGTGGCGCCAACCACCGAACTGTTCCCGATGTCGCAAATTAACGAAGCCCTGAAGCACGTGCGCGAAGGCAAAGCCCGCTATCGCGCGGTATTAAAAGCCGACTTCTGATTGGTATTTATCGCCGGGCGTCCCGTGCGCCCGGCGCTTTTCTCCTTGCTTCATCAAACCGTCATCTCCCCGCCATTCCCCTGTAGTCATCGCTTCCCACAATCCGGGCTTCCATAAACGCCTGAACGAGACGCCCGTCACCATGAATAAGCGCTGGCTCCCCTGGCTGATACTGTCGCCTTCCCTGTTGTTTTTACTGCTGTTTACCTGGTTTCCGCTTGGCCGTTCGGTCTATGACAGCCTGTTTGATACCCGCATGGCCAGCGACGGCGCACAGTACGTCGGGCTGGATAACTTCGCCCGCCTGTTTGCCGACGGCGTTTTCTGGCAATCGCTGGTCAATAATCTGCTCTATATCCTGCTGACGGTGGTACCCGGCGTGACGCTCGCTCTGCTGCTGGCGGTGGCGCTGAGCGAGAATCACCGTGTCAACCGCTGGCTGCGCACCGCCTTTTTCTTCCCGATGATTATCCCGATGGTCAGCGCCGCCGCGCTGTGGCTGTTTATTTTTATGCCCGGCCTCGGCCTGCTCGATCACTATCTGGCGAAGCTATTTGGCCCTCAGAACAACAACTGGCTGGGGCGCAGCAACAGCGCGCTGCTGGCGCTGGCGCTGATTGGCGTGTGGAAATTCGCCGGCTACTACATGCTGTTTTTCCTCGCCGGGCTGCAGAGCATTCCGGCCTCGACGCGGGAAGCCGCGCTGATGGAAGGGGCCAGCCGCACCCAGGTGTTTTTTAAGGTCACACTGCCGCTGCTGCGCCCGACGCTGAGCTTTGTTATCACCACCGCGCTGATTTACTCCATTACCCAGATTGATCACGTCGCGGTGATGACGCGCGGCGGGCCGGATAACGCCACGACCGTGCTGCTCTATTACATCCAGAATCTCGCCTGGGATACCCACGACCTCGGCAAAGCCTCCGCCGCCACCTTCCTGACGCTGGCCGGGCTGTTTGCCTTCTCGCTGATTAACCTGAAATTGCTGGAAAAAGGAGCCCACTATGAGCGCTGAAATCTCGCCGCTGATGGTCCGCTCGCCCGCCGCTGCGCGTCCGCTGTGGTTGCGCCTGCGTCGCTCACAGCCCTTTACCCTGACGGTAATCATGTGCTGCCTGGCGCTGCTATGGGTGAGCCCGTTTATCTGGATGCTGGCGACCTCGTTCAGCGCCACCACCTTCGGCGAAGATATGGCCTCATTGCTGCCGCGCCTGCCGCTGACCCTCGATAACTTCCGCGACGCCTGGGACAGCGCCGACTGGCTGAGCCTGTACGCCAACACCCTTATCTTTACCTTCGGCACTTTCTTCGTGCAGCTACTCACCATCACCACCGCCGGCTACGTCTTCGCCTGCCACGAATTTCGCGGCAAGAAAACGCTGTTTCTGCTGTTTCTCGTCCAGCTGATGATCATGCCGGTGGTGATGATGGTGCCGAACATGCTGACTCTGAAAACCTTCGGCCTGCTCAACACTCTGACCGGCGTGATGATGCCTTACTTTACCTCGGCGTTCGGCGTGTTTCTGATGCGCCAGGCGTTCCTCGCCATCCCGAAAGAGCTGGAAGAGGCAGCGCTGATGGAGGGATGCCGCTGGTGGCAGGTGCTATTCCGCGTACTGCTGCCGATGTCCTGGCCATCGGTGCTGGCCTTCGCCACCGTCAGCATTACCTACCACTGGAACGAGTACCTGTGGCCGCTGATGATGCTCAACGATCCCGATAAGCAGGTGCTGACGGTCGGGCTGGTCTCTTTCGCCATGGGCGCTGAATCCGGCGGCCAGTGGGGCACCATCGGCGCCGGGACGCTGATGGTCTGCCTGCCGCTGATGCTGGCGTTCATCCTTTTCCAGAAACAGTTCCTGCGAAGCTTCGGCTTCTCCGGGATCAAATAAGGAGTTATTCATGCTGTTAGCGCACATTTCCGATACCCATTTCCGCAGCCGCGGCGAGAAGCTATACGGCTTTATCGACGTCAATGCCGCCAATGCTGATGTGGTTTCTCAACTTAACGCGCTGCGCGAACGCCCGGATGCGGTGGTGGTGAGCGGCGATATCGTCAACTGCGGCCGTCCGGAGGAGTATCAGGTCGCCCGCCAGATCCTCGGCAGCCTGAACTATCCGCTGTATCTCATCCCCGGCAACCACGATGATAAAGCGCTGTTTCTGGAGTACCTGCAGCCGCTGTGCCCACAGCTCGGTAGCGATGCCAATAATATGCGCTATGCGGTTGACGACTTCGCTACCCGCCTGCTGTTTATCGACTCCAGCCGCGCCGGCACTTCAAAAGGCTGGCTGACCGACGAGACCATTAGCTGGCTGGAAGCGCAGCTGTTCGAGGGCGGCGACAAACCGGCAACGATCTTTATGCACCACCCGCCGCTGCCGCTGGGCAACGCGCAGATGGACCCGATTGCCTGCGAAAACGGCCACCGTCTGCTGGCGCTGGTGGAGCGTTTCCCGTCGTTGACGCGCATCTTCTGCGGCCATAACCATAGCCTGACCATGACCCAGCATCGCCAGGCGCTGATCTCCACCCTCCCCGGCACCGTCCATCAGGTACCGTACTGCCACGAAGACACTCGCCCGTACTACGATCTCTCGCCGGCTTCGTGCCTGATGCACCGCCAGGTCGGCGAGCAGTGGGTGAGCTACCAGCACTCGCTGGCCCACTACGCCGGGCCGTGGCTGTACGACGAAAACATCAGTTGTCCAACGGAAGAGCGCTAACCGCCATGCTCAGTCTGCAAAACATCAGTAAACATTTCGACGGTAAACCCGCGCTCAGCGCGCTGTCGCTTGATATTCACGAAGGCGAATTCGTGGTGCTGGTCGGCCCGTCGGGCTGCGGTAAAAGCACCCTGCTGCGCCTGCTTGCCGGGCTGGATCAGGTCAGTGAAGGCGAAATCTGGTTGCATGATGAGAACATCACCGACACCACGCCGCGCGAGCGCAATTTTGCGATGATCTTCCAGAACTATGCGCTGTTTCCACATCTCTCGGTGCGCGACAACATCACCTTCGGCATGAAGGTGCGTAAGGAAGAAAAAAGCGGCTGGCAGCCGCGGGTAGATAAAGTCGCGCAGATGCTGCAGTTGGAGGCGCTGCTCGATCGCAAACCGGCGAAGCTCTCCGGCGGCCAACGGCAGCGGGTAGCGATGGCGCGGGCAATCGTGCGTAATCCGCGGCTGTTCTTAATGGATGAACCGCTGTCCAACCTCGACGCTCGCCTGCGCAGCGAAGTCCGCGACAGCATTATGGACCTCCACCAGCAGTTAAAAACCAGTACCGTCTACGTCACCCACGATCAAACCGAGGCCATGTCGATGGCCGACCGCATCGTGGTGATGAACGGCGGTCACGTGCAGCAGGTGGGGCGGCCAGAGTATCTGTATGCCAACCCGGCCAATCTGTTCGTGGCCGGATTTATCGGTTCACCAGCAATGAATCTGCTATCGCTCCCCTGCGTTGACGGCAACGTTCAGCTTGGCGAACAACGCCATCCGCTACCGCCGCGCCACCGCAGCCAGACGCGCGTCTGGCTGGGCATTCGCCCGGAACATATTACCGACCGCGTCGAGCACGGCCATCTGCGCCTGCCGGGTACCGTCCTGCAACGAGAACTGATGGGAGCCGATTATCTGCTCCACGTCAGCACCCCGATCGGCACCCTGCGCTTTAGCCGCCGCCACCGTGGCACGGTGCCTGAAAAAGGCGAATCGCTGATCCTCGGCTTCTCGCCTGCCGATGTGCATCTTTTTCATGCTGAGACCCAGCATAATTTACTGATGGAGTGTAATCATGTTTAACCCCCTCACCGCCCTGACGGTTGGGCTCAGCCTCGCCCTGAGCGGCGCGGCGCTGGCGAAAGAGAAAATAGACTTCATGTTCCCGGCTCCGGTAGACGGCAAGCTGACGATGGAGATGACCCGCGTTATTAAAGCGTTCAACGACTCGCAGCAGGATGTCGAAGTTCGCGGCATCTTCACCGGCAACTATGACACCACCAAGATCAAAGCCGAATCCGCACAGAAGGCCGGGCAACCGCCGGCGCTGGTGATCATGTCCGCCAACTTCACTACCGATCTGGCGCTGAAGGATGAGATCCTGCCGATGGATGAGCTGTTTAAATACGGCGAACAAAAGGCTGGCGATTTTCTGCAAAAGGAGTTCTGGCCCGCGATGCATAAGAACGCCCAGGTGATGGGCACCACCTATGCGATCCCGTTCCATAACTCGACACCGATCCTCTACTACAACAAGACGCTGTTCGATCGAGCAGGGATCGCGCAACCACCGCAGACCTGGGCCGAGCTGCTGTCTGATGCCAAAAAGCTGACCGACGAAAGCAAAGGCCAGTGGGGGATCATGCTGCCGTCGACCAACGACGACTACGGCGGCTGGATCTTCTCGGCGCTGGTGCGCGCCAACGGCGGTAAATATTTCAATGAAGACTATCCGGGTGAGGTTTATTACAACTCGCCGACCGCTATCGGCGCTCTGCGCTTCTGGCAGGATCTGATCTACAAAGACAAAGTGATGCCTTCCGGGGTACTGAATTCGAAGCAGATCAGCGCTTCATTCTTCTCCGGCAAACTTGGCATGGCGATGCTCAGCACCGGCGCACTGGGCTTTATGCGCGAGAACAGTAAAGATTTTGAACTCGGGGTCGCCATGCTACCAGCCAAAGAGCAGCGCGCGGTGCCGATTGGCGGCGCCAGCCTTGTGAGCTTTAAAGGCATCAACGACGCGCAGAAGAAAGCGGCCTACCAGTTCCTGACTTATCTGGTGAGCCCGCAGGTAAACGGCGCGTGGAGCCGCTTTACCGGCTACTTCTCGCCGCGTAAGGCTTCTTACGATACGCCGGAGATGAAAGCATATCTGCAGCAGGATCCACGAGCAGCGATCGCCCTTGAACAGCTGAAGTACGCGCATCCGTGGTACTCCACCTGGGAGACCGTCGCCGTGCGTAAGGCGATGGAGAACCAACTGGCGGCAGTGGTCAACGATGCCAAAGTAACGCCGGAAGCCGCGGTACAGGCAGCGCAGAAGGAAGCTGACGCGCTAATGAAACCTTATGTTGATAAGACTGCGCTGGGAGAAGTGAAGTAGCGCAGTTCTATAGCGGGGCGCCCGGCTTGCGGCGTAAACGCCCAAGCCGGGTGACCAACCGCCCCCAGCGTAGAATGCGCCGGGGAGATTTTGCAAAGCCTTAGATTTTATCCGCCTGCGACGAAGCCCAGGATTTACGCGCGTAGGCTTTTCCCGCCGGGCTGGTATCCAGCTTCTCGCGCAGATAGTGCTCGATCTGCTCAAGGCTGCGGTTGCGCGTTTCCGGCACGCATTTGATCACGAAGATCGCGCCGAAGATGCCGATTGCCGCAAAGATAAAGAAGGTTCCGGAGAGGCCGACCCACGCTAGTAGTATCGGGAAGAACAGCGAGATCAGGAAGTTGGCAATCCACATTGAGAACACCGCCCCGCCCATAAACATCCCGCGCATCCGGGTTGGGAAAATTTCCGACAACAGCAGCCAGGTCACTGGCGACAGCGCCCCCTGCTGGAAACTCAGAAACAGCAGCATTCCCGCCAGAACCATATAGGCGCGCAGCGCATCCGGCTGACCATTGACCGTTTCCGGCAGCAGGTAGCTCACCGCGCCGATAAACACCAGGCAGGCGGTACAGCCGAACTGGCCGATCATGGTCATCGGGCGACGACCTATCTTCCCCAGCATCCAGATGCCGACAAAGGTCATCAGCACCGAAACCACGCCGTTGGCAATGGTCGCGAACAGCGCGGCGTTATCGGTCATACCGACCGAGGTCAGCACCGTCGGCGCATAGTACATAATGGTATTGACGCCGGTAAGCTGCTGAATAACCGCCACGCCGATACCGATCATGAACAGCTTAAACAGCCACGGGGTCATGATTTCACGAATTTTTGGCTTACCAAGATTGCGCTGCTCGTCGAGAGTTTCCGTAATCTCCATTAGCTCCCATTCGACATCATCTTTACGCCGCGTACGCTCCAGCACCCGGCGTGCTTCCGCCAGTCGGCCTTTCATCGCATACCAGCGCGGGGTATCGGGCATAAACATCATGCCAAACCATAGCAACACGGCTGGTAGCGTCGCCACCGCCAGCATCCAGCGCCAGGTACTTTCACCGCCCCACAGCTCATGGAAGGTGGCGTTAGAGATATAGGCCAGCAGCTGGCCAGAGACGATCATCAGTTCCTGCAGCGTGACCAGTTGCCCGCGTTTGTTGGCGGGCGCCATCTCAGCAATGTAAACCGGCACCGTTGCCGCCGCGCCGCCAACCGCTACGCCGAGAACCAGGCGGAAGAAAATCATCCAGTTGACGTCCGGCGCGAGGGCCGTTCCCACCGCGCCGATAGCGAAGATCACCGCCAGCCAGAGGATGATTTTCTTTCTGCCTGCGGCGCTGGCCAGATGGCCAGAAAGCAGTGCGCCGAATGCGGCGCCGAACAGCAGCGAGCTGGTCACCAGCCCGGTGGTAAACGGCGTGAGATGCAGTTCCTTACCCATAAACAGCAGGGCGCCGGAAATCACCCCGGTGTCGTAGCCAAAGAGTAAACCGCCTAAGGTCGCAATCAACGCGACGATCTTAACAAACGGCGTTGCCGGGGCGTCGCTATTCGGCCCCGACGCTTTATTGAGTGTGAGATATTGTTCCTGTGACATAGAAGACTCCAGTAACCTACCTTGTAGGGGGAAGATATGCTCTTGTCTGAATACAGAGGCCTCCTGCCTCACGGACGTGTCGTTCTCGTGTGGTTCTCTTGAGGTTTAGAAAAAGCGGGCCACGCAGCTGTGTGGCCCGAAATGCATCAACGATCAGATTCCTGCCGTTTCGCGGATGTACTTACGCGCCTTTACGGCGTATTCGAAGGGGTTCGCCAGCGCAGGGTCTTGTTCGGCTTCCACTACCATCCAACCCTTGTAGCCGTAGTCATCCAGCAACTGGAAGACCGGACGGAAATCTATTTCGCCATCTCCCGGTACGGTAAAGGTGCCTTTCTTGACGCCGTCGAGGAATGAGAGCCCTTCGCGGCGCACCTGCTCAATTACCGCGGGGCGGACGTCTTTCAGATGCACGTGGTTGATGCGCGGCAGATATTTTTTCAGGATCGCCAGCATCGGCGCCTCGCCGCCCTCTGAATACCAGGCGTGACCGGTGTCGTAGAGCAGGAAGACGCGTTCGTCCACCAGCGACATAAACTTGTCGATCTCCGCGGCAGTCTGAATGCCGGTGCCCATATGGTGGTGTAGGCAAACCTGCATCCCCTTCTCTGCCGCCAGCTTGCCAAGCGCGTTATAACCTTCAGCTACCCGCTGCCACTCTTCGTCGCTAAAGCACGGTTTTACATCGCCGAGAATCGGTTTATCGAGCCCCTGGATACTGCCGCTTTGTTCAGAGCAGCCAATCACCTTTGCGCCCATCGCATGGAGGAAATTCATGTGGTTAACGAATTCATCGATGGTTTTTTCTCTTTGGCCATTCGCGAAGAAGGTGCTGAACCAGGCGTTGCAAATCTGCATGCCGCGAATATCCAGCATCGGCTTCAGCACCGCCGGATCGCGCGGATATTTGCTGCCGACTTCGCTGCCGGTAAACCCGGCCAGCGCCATTTCGCTGACCGTTTGCTGGAAGGTGTTTTCGCTCCCCAGCTCAGGCATATCGTCGTTAGTCCAACCGATAGGGGCGATAGCCAGTTTGACGTTGTCTTTGTTCATTTTGATGCTCCTGCCGCCGCGCCTTACCGGCGCAGCAGTTCACGTTCGATAAGTTCACGCGTTTCCACGGCCTGGTATTTCATCTTTTCCGGGTAACCAAACAGCGAGGTGCAGACGATCGGTTCACCGCCAACTTTGAAGGTCTGTTCAGCGAAGCGCATATCGCGCAGGGTGCGGAACAGAGCATCGAAATCGACATCCCCCTCGCCGACGCCGACGTGCTGGTGTACGGCGGCGTCAACGCCCGGCGGATTAACGATATAGCGGCAGTGTTTGGTGTGATTGCGGGTATCGGCAATCAGCACGTGCGACAGGTCCTGACCGGCATAGCGCAGCATCTTCTCGACTTCACCTTTACCTTTGTCGTAGAAGAAGGTGTGCGGCACGCTGTAGACGTACTTCACGTTGTCGCTACGGAAGGACTTCACGATATCCACCGTTTCGTTGTTTTCTTCGCAGAAGTCCCACGGGTGGGCCTGGATTTCGACGCGGATACCTTCACGTTCGAATATCGGCAGTAATTCTTCCATCGAGCGGTAGAACATTTCTTCGCAAATTTCCGGCTGGTTAGGATCGCCAGAAAATTCGGTGTTGATAACCTGCACGCCCATCTCTACCGCCACTTCGATGAGCCTCTTCCAGTTCTTCACCGCCGCCTGACGGCGCAGCTCATCCGGGCCGGACCAGCGATAAACGCAGATGAACGAGGAGAGTTCAACGCCGTTGTCACGCAGCGCCTGCTTATACTCGGCCATGATCTCCCGGCTGGCGCGCGGATGTTTGTAGAATGGGTTAATCTGCGGGTGCGGCGACTGTTCAATGTATTTGTAGCCCCACTCCGCCACCTGCTGAACCATTCTGGTGATCCCGAGATCGCGAATCACATCGACATCAAAAGCAATTTTCATCGTCGTTACCTGTTTGAAACGTTACGTCGGTGAAGGAGGATTTAGCGTTGGTAGAATGCCGGGCACTCAGGCAGCGACACTGCTACCGGTTCGTTGCACTCTTGCGCCTTCAGACAGGCGTCGGCGGCAACCGATGCCGCATAGCCGTCCCAGGCGGAGGGGCCCTGCAGCTTGCCGGCTTTCACATCATTGATAAATGCCTGCAGTTCGACGTCGTAGGCTTTGATGAAACGGTCTTTCCAGTCGGTGAGGATAGCTGTCGACAGGCTGGCGGCTTTACGCATCTCCACCGCCGACGGTTCCGGCAGGCGCGCAATGCCCGTTTCGCCAACCACCTCACACTGGATGTCGTAGCCGTACTGGCAATTTACGAAGACTTCGACGTCGATCAGGGTGCCCTTTTTCGTTTCAAACGAGACGATCTGTGGGTCTTTCAGCCGCGCATGGGTATGGGAGGTCGAGCGCGGGAAGCGTACCTGTACGGAGCGGTAGTCGTCATTTAGCAGCCAGCGCAGCACGTCCAGCTCGTGGATCAGGGTGTTGGTGATCGCCATATCGGTGGTGTAGTTCTCGCCGACCGACTGGTTGCGGTGGGCGCAGCGCAGCATCAGCGGCGCGCCGATATCGCCGTCATTAATGACTTTCTTCAGCGCCAGATAGCCTTCATCGTACGGGCGCATAAAGCCGACCTGCACCAGGCGACGCCCGGCTTTCATTTCAGCATCAACGATGCGGCGGCAGCCTTCCGCGCTCATCGCCAACGGCTTTTCGCAAAAGACGGGCTTACCGGCCTCAATAGCCGCCAGGGTGTACTCTTCATGGGTTGGATCCCAGGAGGTCACCAGCACGGCGTCAACGTCGCTGGCTTTAATCACATCATGACCGTCGGCGTAGACTTCCGCCTGCACGCCCGGCAGCGCTACTGCCGCACGGGCGTTATCGGCGTTGATATCGGAAACGGCGACCACGGTCGCCCCCTGTAGGACCTGGGTGCAGCGACGGATATGTTCTTTACCGATGGCGCCTGCGCCGATGACACCTAATTTGAGTGACATGATGGTTCTCTCCGTAGTTCTGTAGGGTTCAGGGTTCGTGTTCTTTGTTAGTAATCCCGCGCCTGGGCGCGTTTTTCATTAATCATTTCAGCGACTTTACGGATACGTTCCGACAGCGCCGTCTGCGCCACGCCAACGTTCCACCAGCTACCGTATTTGTGGACCATGGTTTTCGGCAGTACTTTAATGTCGATAAGCGTGCTGACGGTTTCACGGCGAGCGGCATCCAGCGCGTGGCGAAGCTCATCGAGGGTGGTGACCCGCCAGGTCTTGCAGCCGTAGCCGGAAGCGATCGTGGCGAAATCCACCGGTACCAGCCCGCCCTGCAGCTGGCCGTTTTCCGCCGAGCGGTAGCGAAACTCGGTGCCGAAGCTATCCATACCGTGTTCCAGCTGCAGGTTGTTGATGCAGCCGTTCGCCATGTTGTCGAGCAGAATGACGTTGATCTTCGCCCGCTCCTGCAGGGAGGTGACCAGCTCAGAGTGCAGCATCATGAAGGAGCCATCGCCGACCAGCGAATAGACTTCGCTCTGCGGCTGCGCCAGCTTAACGCCGAGGGCGGCGTTGACCTCATAGCCCATGCACGAGTAGCCGTACTCGACGTGATAGGTATTCGGCGCGCGGTTGCGCCAGACGCGTTGTAAATCCCCCGGCAGGCTGCCCGCCGCCGCCACAATGACCGCATCCGCCGCCAGCGACTCGTTCAGCAGGCCAAGAACGCTGCTTTGCGTCAGGGTGGAATCCGTGATTTGACGGAATTCGCGATAAACCGATTCACGGTCAATATGGTCGTCAATTTCTGGTACGAAATCCGTTTCCTGCCAGACCGCCTGGTAGACGCGCTGGGTCTCTTTCATCTGCCGGCTCTGCACGCTTGCAATCTGCGCGCCCCATCCTGCCTGCCAGGACTCGTTCGCCAGCGCGGCGCTGAGCGCGCTTAGCGCCTCGCGGGCGTCCGCCAGCATTGGGATGCCGTCCAGCTTCCAGGCATCAAAATTACTGACGTTAACGTTAAGAAAGCGCACGCCCGGGGATTGGAATATCCATTTCGAGGAGGTGGTAAAATCGCTAAAGCGCGTGCCGATACCGATGACCAGATCGGCTTCTTTCGCCAACAGGTTGGCAGCCAGACAGCCCGTTTCGCCAACGCCGCCGACGTTCAGCGGATGCGATGAAACTACCGTGCCCTTTCCGGCCTGCGTTTCCGCAAACGGGATGTCGTAACGTTCGGCGAAGCTCACCAGCGCTTCGCCTGCCGCGGAATATTTCACGCCGCCGCCGCAGACGATGAGCGGTTTACGGC
>ERZ1035001.103-NODE-103-length-56684-cov-16.467005_pt1 | contig 56684 bp, 52 predicted proteins | sample MGYA00520685_ERZ1035001 | MGnify/ENA primary metagenome ERZ1035001 (study PRJEB33766, sample SAMN09781749) | gut metagenome | biome: gut microbiome | host: Homo sapiens | place: Madagascar | study: EMG produced TPA metagenomics assembly of the PRJNA485056 data... | reverse complement strand
GAGCGCCACCTTGCCAAGGTGGAGGTAGCGAGTTCGAGCCTCGTCGGCCGCTCCACAGCGTAACCACCCTTCGGGGTGGTTTTTTTGTGCCCCAATGCGGCAAAAATAGTGCATACCCTGCCTTTTGCCCATTGACGCGGCCTCTCTATAAAGGTATACTGAAGCTGTTCCCTGACAAAAGCAGGGAAGATTTGCGGTATATTAAAAAAGGAGTGCGGAATCATGAAAAACAATACCATTAAAACTTTCGTTGCCGTCGGCATCGGCGCAGCCCTGTTCTTTGTCCTGGGCCGTTTCGTAGCGATCCCCAGCCCGGTACCCAACACTAACATCAGCCTTCAGTACGCTGTTCTTGGTCTGCTGGCTGCTATGTACGGCCCTGTGGCCGGCGGCCTGATCGGCTTCATCGGTCACGCCCTTATCGACCTGTCCTGGGGCGGCATCCCATGGTGGAGCTGGGTCATTGCCTCCGCCTTCACCGGTGTTGTCGTTGGCCTGTTTGCCAAGAAGCTGAACATCCAGGATGGTGACTTCAACAAGGCTAAGGCCGCTATCTTCGCCGTTGCCAACGTTGTGGCCCACGCCATTGCCTGGATCGTCGTTGCGCCTGTGCTGGACATCCTGATCTATTCTGAGCCTGTTAAGAAGGTCTTTGCACAAGGCGCTTTCGCCGCTGTATCCAACATCATCACGGCTGTCGTGGTCGGCGGCCTGCTGATTCTGGCTTACACCAAGACCATTGCCAAGAAGGGCTCTCTGGACAAAGAGTAATCACGTTTGACCCCCGTATGCCTTCCCACGAACGCGGGAAGGCATTTTGCTGTTACAACAACTATTTCCCTGCGAGGTGCCGTATGGCAGAGACCAAAACACCCATCATATCCTTCAAAAAATTTTCGTTCCAGTACCGCGCCCAAAAGCAGCCCACCCTGCATGATATCAACCTGGATATCTACCCGGGTGAGCGCGTCCTGATTGCCGGGCCTTCCGGCAGCGGCAAAAGCACACTGGCAGCCTGCATCAATGGCCTGAATCCCTTCTCCAACCCCGGTGAGTGTACAGGCAGCCTGACAGTAGACGGTGTGGATGCGCCCCACAGCAGCATTTTTGAGCTGGCGGATCATGTCGGCACCGTGCTGCAGGATCCGGACGGCCAGTTCATCGGCCTGACGGTGGCGGAAGATATCGCCTTTGCGCTGGAAAACAGCTGCACTCCGCAGAAAGAAATGCACGAGACGACCCGCCGCGTTGCTGAACTGGTGGGAATCGAAAACCACCTGGATTACGCCCCGCACGAGCTTTCGGGCGGGCAGAAGCAACGCGTCAGTCTGGCGGGTGTCATGGTCGATGAAGTCAAAATCCTACTCTTTGACGAGCCGCTGGCAAACCTCGACCCGGCCACCGGCAAGCAGGCCATCGAACTGATCGACACAATCCAGCAAAAGACCGATACGACGGTGCTCATCATCGAGCACCGCCTCGAGGATGTGCTCTGGCGCAGCGTGGACCGCATCGTACTGGTCAACGACGGCCGCATTTTGGCGGACCTGCGCCCCGACGAGCTGCTGTCCGGCGCACTGCTGGCCGAAAACGGCATCCGCGAGCCGCTCTACGTCACGGCTATGCGGTATGCGGGCGTTGCCATCACGCCTGAAAAGCACCCTGCTCACATTGATTCTGTCGTACTGGATGACGCCGACACCGCAAAACTGCAGGCCTGGTTCAAGGCCGAGCCGCTGCCTGCCCCCAAGCCCGCACCCCAGCCGCTGCTGGAAGTCAAGGGTCTGAGCTTCGGCTACAACAAGGGCCAGCGCACCCTGACCAATGTAAGTTTCACGATTGGCAGGGGAGAGATGGTCAGCATCGTGGGTCGCAACGGCGCGGGCAAGTCGACCCTCTCCAAACTGATCTGCGGTTTTGAGACGCCGGACAGCGGTGAAATTTTCTTTGACGGAAAGAACTTGAAAGAAGAAAACATCCGCCGCCGCGCCAGGCACATCGGCTACGTTATGCAGAACCCGAACCAGATGATTTCCAAAACGATGATTTTCGATGAAGTTGCGCTGGGTCTGCAGGGCAGCGGCCTGAGCGAGGCTGACATCCGCGCCAAAGTCGAGGACACCCTCAAGATCTGCGGCCTGTATCCCTTCCGCAACTGGCCGATTTCTGCATTGAGCTTCGGCCAGAAAAAGCGTGTGACCATCGCCAGCGTGCTGGTGCAGGACCCAGAGCTTATCATCCTCGATGAGCCGACAGCCGGACAGGATTTCCGCCATTATACGGACATTATGGAGTTCCTGCGCGGGCTGAATGCCAAGGGTGTGACCGTCGTGATGATCACCCACGATATGCACCTGATGCTGGAATACACGCCCCGAGCGCTGGCCTTCTGTGACGGGCGGCTGATTGCAGATCGCAGCGCGGCGGCCATCCTCTGCGACCCAAAGCTCATCGAGCAGGCGGCACTGAAAGAAACCAGCCTGTACACGCTGGCCAACCGCTGCGGCATTGCGCCCGCGGAAGATTTTGTAGAACGCTTTATCGCGGCTGACAGGGAGGTGCGTGCGCATGGCTGCTAATACCGTTTTGAACTACCTGCCGCGTAAAAGCGTGGTGCATGAGCTGACTGGCACAACCAAGCTGGCGTTCTTTCTGCTGTTCACCTTCGCCGGCATGATCACCTACAATACCTGGGTGCTGCTGGGGCTGATGGTCGTCAGCTTTGCGGCGTTCAAGCTCAGCCACATCAAGCTGCGGGAAGTCCGGTTCATGCTGGTCTTTATGCTGGTGTTCCTGGCGCTGAACGATTTGTTCATCTTTCTGTTTGACCCCAACCAGGGCACGACGCTCTATGGCACCCGCACGGTGCTGTGCCATCTGTTCTGGCGGTATGACCTGACCGCTGAGCAGCTGTTTTATATGTTCAACATTTCGCTGAAATATTTTGTGGCGCTGCCGGTGGCCATCCTCTTTATTTCGGCCACGAACCCCAGCGAGTTTGCCGCCAGCCTCAACAGCATCGGCATTTCCTACAAGGTCGGCTACTCGGTGGCGATTGCCCTGCGGTACATCCCGGATATCCAGCGTGACTACCATAGCATCAGCCAGGCGCAGCAGGCCCGCGGCGTTGAACTGGGCCGCAGCGAGCCGTTTTTCAAGCGACTGAAAAACTCGGTCAACATCCTGCTGCCGCTGATTTTGACGAGCCTGAACCGTATTGATACGATTTCCAACGCCATGGAGCTGCGCGGCTTTGGAAAAAGTGACAAACGCACCTGGTACACTCGCCGCCCCTTCGCCCGCCGTGATTTTATTGCGCTGGGTATCGGTGTCGCGCTGTTGGCGGTCAGCCTGACCGTGACGATCAAATTTGGTCGGTTTTATAATCCGTTTGTGTAAAAAAATGCAGTACTTGTAGGGGCCGGGTATGCCCGTCCCTCACGCGTAAGGCAGCCGACCGCCTATGGGAAAGTTGGGGGCCGCACATATGCGGCCCCTGCGACTCTATAAATTTCCGTATTCGTTTATATCTACAAAAAATCAGCCGCCCATTTAGGCATTATACCTAAATGGACGGCTGTTGTTCTATCTGAATTACTGCATCAATCCGCAGACCAGCTGTGCATACGCCACAGGGTCTTCAATGGGCAGGCCTGCAATCAGCAGGGCCTGGTCATACAGCAGTTCGGCGTACTTCGCAACCTTGTCAGTGTCACCGGCAGCATGGGCGGCTTTCAGCGCGGCAAAGACAGTGTGGTTCGGGTTCAGCTCCAACACCTTCGTGCTCTCGACGCCCTCGGCGTTGGGCATACGGCGCAGAACCTTCTCCATTTCCATCGAGATACCGCCCTCGGCGGAACTCAGCGTGACCGGGTGCTCCTGCAGGGTAGGGTTGACCTTGACTTCCTTGATCTTTCCGTTCAGGTCCTTCTTGATTTCCTCAAACAGGTCCTTGTTCTCGGTCTCGGCAGCCTCGGCGGCCTTCTTCTCGTCCTCGGTCTCCAGGCCCAGGTCACCGGTATTGATGTTCTGGAATTCCTTCTCCTTGTAGTCGTGCATGACTTGCAGGCAGAACTCGTCCACATCCTCGGTGCAGAGCAGCAGGTCATAGCCCTTGCTCAGCACCAGCTGGGCATTGGGCAGCTTGCCCAGGCGGTCGGTATCATCACCGGCAGCAAAGTAGATGCACTTCTGGCCCTCGGGCATTTTTTCAATGTACTCATCCAGCGTGACGAGTTTCTGCTCCTTGGCGGAGTAGAACATCAGCAAATCACCCAGCAGGTCCTTGTGCATTCCGTAGTCCCCATAGACGCCAAACTTGACCTGACGGCCGAAGTTCTTCCAGAACGTCTCGTACTTCTCGCGGTCGTTGACCAGCATAGCGTGCAGTTCGTTTTTGATCTTCTTTTCCAGAGAGCTGCGCATCAGCTTGAGCTGGTTGTCCTTCTGCAGCGTCTCACGGCTGATGTTCAGGCTCAAGTCCTCGCTGTCCACAACGCCCTTGACAAAGCTGAAATAGTCGGGCAGCAGGTCGCCGCACTTCTCCATGATCATGACGCCGGAAGCGTAGAGTGCCAAGCCCTTCTCATACTCCTTGGTGTAATAGTCATACGGGGTGGAGCTGGGGATGAACAGCAGCGCCGTGTAGGTTGCCGTGCCCTCGGTGCGGCTGGTAATGACCCGCAGCGGGTCGGTGTAGTCCATGAACTTGTTCTTGTAGAACTCGTTGTAGTCCTCGTCTTTGACTTCACTCTTCGGGCGCTTCCAGATGGGCACCATGCTGTTCAGCGTTTCCAGCTCGGTGTAGGTCTCGTACTCGGGCTTGTAATCGTCGCCCGCATCCTCCGGCTTCGGCTTCTGGCGGGATTTCTCACGGTACATCGTGATGGGGAAGCGGATGTAATCGCTGTACTTCTTGACGAGGTTGGTGATTTCGTAGTCTTCCAGATACTCGCTGTAATGGTCAGTGTCGGTGTCATCCTTCATGACCAAAATGATTTCAGTGCCGACATCGTCCTTGTCGGTCTCGGTCAGGGTATAGCCCTCAACGCCGGTGGATTCCCACTTCCAAGCAGTATCCTCGCCCTGGGCGCGGGAAATGACGGTCACTTTCTTGGCAACCATAAAGGCAGAGTAGAAGCCGACGCCGAACTGACCGATGATGTCGATATTGTCGCTCTGGTTCTCGGTCTTGAAGTCGAAAGAACCGGACTTGGCGATGGTGCCCAGGTTCTTTTCCAGTTCGTCCTTCGTCATGCCGATGCCGTTGTCGCTGATGGTCAGCGCGCGGCTCTCCTTATCGGGCTGAATGTGGATTTTCAAGTCATCCTTCGTGATGCCGACAGACGTGTCGGTCAGGCTCTTGAAGTAGCGCTTGTCGCAAGCGTCCGAAGCGTTGGAAATCAGCTCGCGCAGGAAGATCTCGCGGTTTGTATAGATAGAATTGATCATCAGGTCGAGCAGCTTTTTGCTTTCGGCCTTGAACTGACGCATTGCCATAGTAGAAAACCTCACTTATACAAATGAAATTAGCACTCGTTTATTTCAACTGCTAAAGCTAGTTTAGCACTCTTTTTTATAAAGTGCAACCCTTGTGCCGCATTTTAACAAAAAATTTAAAATCAGGGGTTTTCAAACAGAGAGATTTGCGGTATGCTAAGAATATATACGCAGCTTAAACGCCCCTTAATAAGAGGAGCCTTTAGAAATTTCCAGAAAGGACACCCACACATGAGCATCTACGGCGACCGCGCGTATGCGGCGTTTTTCAAGGGTTACAACTGCTGCCAATCGGTGGCAGTGGCCTTTGCAGAGGAAATGGGCATGACCGAAAAGCAGGCCCTGCAAATTTCCGCAGGTTTCGGCGGCGGATTTGGACGTATGCGGGAGGTCTGCGGTGCGTTCTCCGGCATTACACTGGTGCTGGGGGCACTCTACGGCAGCGACGACCCGGCGAAAAAGACCGCGCTCTACACCGACGTACAAGCTCTGGCCGCCGAGTACAAGGCCCGCAACGGCAGAGGAAGCATGATCTGCAAAGAACTTCTGGGTCTGAAAGAACCCGAGGGCAGCCCCATCGCCAGCCCCCGCACCCCCGAATACTACAAAAAGCGTCCCTGCCCGGAACTCTGCCGCATTGCCGCTGATATCATGGCGGAGTACATCGCGGCACACCCTAAATAAAGAGCTTGGTCGGGGCCGGGCCTACCCGGCTCTCGGCTTTACCTGAACGGCCGTCTGCCATTGTGTTGAGGGTGGGGCATACCCCGCCCCTGCAACCGCGTTCCATTCGTAAGGCGGCCAGCCCTCTGACCGCTGCCATGTCGCAACGTCCGGGGAAGGGATAAATCCCGCCCCTGCATATAAAATCAGAATCGAGGAAATATCCATGCAATTCTACAACCATACCCTCCCCAGCGGCGCAGCCCTCGTTGGCTACCTGCGGGACGAGACTACCGAAATGCCCGCCTTCAACATCCGCCCGGCTATACTAATTCTGCCGGGCGGCGGCTACGCCTGGTGCAGCTCGCGCGAGGCTGACCCCGTCGCCATGCAGTTTTTGCAGGCAGGCTATAACGTCTTTATCCTGACCTACACCTGCCGTAAGGACGATACCCAGCCGCCGCTGCGCTGGCAGCCGCTGATCGACGCAGCGGGGGCAATTTTGCACATCCGCCGCAACGCGGCAAAGTTCCGTGTTGACCCCTTCAAGGTTGCCGTCTGCGGCTTCTCGGCGGGCGGGCATCTGGCGGCATCCACGGCCATCCTGTGGGATGCCGAGCCAGTGCAGAAAGCCCTCGGCATCCACGCCGAGGAAGCCCGCCCCGATGCTGTTGTGCTGGGCTACCCAGTTATCACGTCGGGCATCATGACCCACGGCGGCTCCATCAAGAATCTCTGCGGCGACGACGCCGAACTGAAGGCCACCATGAGCCTGGAAAATCAAATCCGCGGCGACCTGCCGCCCTTCTTTATTTGGCACACGGTGGAGGATGGCTCGGTCTCTGTGCAGAACTCACTGCTGCTGGCGTCGGCCCTGACCGAGCATAAGGTGCCGTTTGAGCTGCATCTCTTCAACCACGATGGCCACGGCACCAGCACCTGCACGCGGGAGGTCAACACCCCCAACGCCCACAACCGCGCCTGGGTGGACCTGTGTACGGACTGGCTGGCCGACCTCTTCAACTATCACCTGTAAGGAAGATGACAAAACATGAAGATCATGTTTTACACATTACGCCCCTTTGACGAGCAGCAGTATTGCGAGCCGTACAAACAACAGTACGGCATCGACTATACCGGCACGCCCGGCGTACCCACGCCGGAGAATCTGCACCTGGCCGAGGGCTGCGACGCCGTCAGCACGAACCCCTGCGAGATTCGGCCCGAATACTTGGAAGCCTGGGCCGGGATGGGCGTAAAATACCTGCCTTGCCGCAGCATCGGGTACGACCATATCCCGCTGGATACCGCCAAAAAATTGGGTATGCGCATCAGCCACAGCCACTACCCGCCGGAGGGTGTGGCAAACTATACCATCATGTTGATTTTGATGTGTACCCGCAAGATGAACCAAATCATGCTGCGCGCCAACGTGCAGGACTACTCACTGCCCGGCAAGATGGGCCGCGATATCTCGGACTGCACAGTGGGCGTCATTGGCACTGGCAAGATCGGTCAGACCGTCGTTCGCAATTTGAGCGGTTTCGGCTGCAAGATGCTGGCCTACGACCTCTACCCGAACGACGCTGTAAAGAAATACGCAGACTATGTCACGCTGGACGAGCTGTATGCCCGCAGCGACGTCATCACGCTGCACACGAACGCTACGGCGGAGAACCACCACCTCATCAACGCCGACGCCATCGCCAAGATGAAGGACGGCGTGCTGTTGGTCAACACGGCACGCGGCACCCTCATCGACCCGGACGCGCTGGTGACCGGGCTGGAATGCGGCAAGATCGGCGGTGCGGGGCTGGACGTCATCGAGGACGAGACCGGCATCTGCTACTACAACTGCATGGGCGAGGCCATCCCCAACCGCGAGCTGAACCTGCTGCGCAGCTACCCCAATGTTATCCTCAGCCCGCACACGGCATTCTACACCGATGTGAACGTGGCAAACATGGTCAAATCGCCCTTTGAGGCGCTGGACGCCTACGCCCACGGTCGGCCCTACGCAGGCGAGGTGCAGCTGTGACGGCTGTCAACGTGGAGCCGGGCCGCTGCGGTGAAAACTGGGATAGCTGCCCGCACCTGACAACAGGGGAGACGTTTGATTTTGCCTGCGCAGGCTGCGGCGATTGTTGCCGCAAACGGCGGGATCTGGTGCTGTCCGGGTATGACCTCTACCGCATTGCGCAGCGACTGCGGCTGTCGCCCCGCATCGTGGCATCGGCCTTCTGCAAAAGCTATGTGGCCGATACGACCTGCCTGCCTGCGCTTCGGCTGACGCCCGACCCTAAGACCGGGGACTGCCGCTTTTTTGAAGGCAGCGCCTGCGCCATCCATGCCGCAAGGCCGCTGGCCTGTGCGCTCTACCCGCTGGGCCAGAGCATTGATACCGTGACGGCCAGGATGGAGTATTACGTCCAAATGCCGCTGTGCGGTGCGCGGGCAGGGAAACGAACCTTACAGGACTACCTGAACGATGCCGCCATCCCGGATCGTGCGGGTATCGACGCGCGCTGGGCCATCGTCTGCACGCAGCTGTCCCAGAAATTGCAGGCCGCGGGTGGGCAGAACAACCCGCACTTCTCTGCCGCCGCCAAGCGCACGGAGCGTGCCCTCTACTACGACTATTCCCTTGGCGACGAGTTCTACCCGCAGTTTTGCCAAAACATAGAAATTTTGATGCCGCTGTTGGATAGGATGCTGTAAATCAAAATTAGTAGGAATCTGGCATACCCGGCCCTCAACTTTCCCATAAATGCCTGAGGGTCTCCCTGCTGCGGGCCGCATATGTGCGGCCCTGCCGAGCAATAACAAAAGGCGCTGTGACCACACCGGCCACAGCGCCTTTTCTATCCAAAATCAGCAAATATAAAATCCGCCTCTGCCGCCGCAGCAGCACCAGCTCAGTACATTGCATACCAGCAAATACAGCCAGAACGACAAACAAAACGATCCCGGGCGGCCACTGGGCTGGGCGTAGGGCTGCTGGTAGCTCGTGTAGCTGCGGCCCGGGCTTTGCAGCTGGTCCAGCAAGTTCTGGTAGGCGTAGTTGTTCGGCTCCATCGATACCGCCGTGCGGGCTTCCTCCTGGGCACGGATATTGTTGCCAAGCCCCTGGTTGGCCAGCGCGGCGTAGTAGTGCCACTGCGCCGTGCGGTTGGCGGTGGGAATGCCGTTCAGCGTGTTCATGGCTTCCTCATAGAAGCCGCTGCGGATGTAGTTTGCCGCCGCACGCAGCTCGGGGTCGCCTGCGGTGCTGCCGTAGCTCTGCCCCCCGGTTGAACCGCTTGTGCTGTAGTACCCGAACCCGAACGGCCCAAAGCCGAACCCGCCCCCGCTGAAGGGGTCCTGGTACTGCTGGCCGTACCCGCTCTGGCCGTAGGATTGGCTGCTTTGCCGGTACGTCGCGCCGCCGCCCTGCTTGATGCGCATAATCTCGCTGTATGCGGCCTGCACTTCCTTAAAGTGCTCCTCGGCGGAAGGGTCGTCGGGGTGCAGGTCGGGGTGGTATTGCTTGCACTTTTGGCGGTAGGCTTTTTTAATCGTTTCGTCATCGGCACCGGGAGTGATGCCCAATACGCTGTATGGATCAGTCATGTCTGCGCCCCTCCCGGTGCTTACGTACCAGCGCGTATTTGCTCCACACGCCGGAATAGATCGTGTTGTACAATAGTTTCCCCTCCGGGGTATCTTTTAATATCGGCAGCATTTCAAACGGCTGCGCACAGCGGCCCATCTGCTGGGTCAGCAGCTCGTGGCAGCGCTGCTCATAGGCGGCAGGCGGCAGTTCATCTGCCAGCTGACGCAGTGCGTTGAAACGTCCTTTTTTTTCGTCTTTTTCCAAATCATCATAGGCGTCCATCAAATAGATAAAGCCGCCCAGGCCCTGCCCCATGGCCCGCAGCGCCGGGGCCCAGATGTCGTCGCGGCAGGCGAAAACATCGCCCAGCAGCGCACCGAACGCATTGCACAGCGCGTCCAGGTCGTGGCTGCCTGCGCTCTCCAGGGCGTTCAGCTTGTCCAGTGCGTCGGTCATCGTCTGCATCTGGCGGGGCCAGCGTTCCCGCAGGGCGGGCAGCTGCGGCTCCAACTTTTGCGCTTGGGCCAGGCTGGCACGGCGGTGGTCATCTTGCCAATCGTCCATAAAGTTATAGTACGCCAGCGCGGTGGTCATGTCGGCGGCGTAGTCCATAAACTCATTGTCAGCCCGGGGCCGAGGCTTGATGGGGTGCGGTGCGCAGCGGCCCGCTGTGTAGGCGGTGGGGACGTCGTACAGAGCCGTCAATAAAATGGCAACGAACGCCATGTCATAACTCAGCGCCAGCTGTCCGGTGCGGCCATAACGGCGGCCCAGCGCCCGGCAAAGCCCACAGTAATAGGCCTGGTAGCGATTCATGTCGGCGTCTGCCAGCCCCTTGCGATAAATCGTAACATATCCAAACATCGGGCGTCAACTCTTTTTGATGAACTGGTTACCGCATTTGGGGCAGGTGATGCTGATTTTGCCGCGCCCGCGGGGCACGCGCAGCTGCTGACCGCACTTGGGGCAACGGTAGTAGTGGTAGTCCTTGCGCTGCTTGAACCGCACCTGATACTTGCCCAGCCAGGTCGTTACGCGGTTTTGGTAGGATAAGTATTTGAGATTTTCGGCATAGCGCTTGCGGGTGTTGCGGCTGAGAATGCGGAAGTAGCTGTAAATGATGGCCGCCAGCCCCAGCCAGTAGAGAATCGGCGACACCCACGCCCCAATCACAATAAGGATGAGAGAGGCAATGCACAGAAACCCGCCGAACTGGTCAAACCCATAGCGGCCGGACATAAAGCGCTGAAACCAGCCTTTCATTTATAAAAACCACCTTTTTGCGGCAAAGCCGCATTGTTTACACTTTAGTATGACATATAAATATGGGCAAATCGTGAACAAGCGGGGAACAGAGTTTGAACAAATACTACTTCCGTCCGCCGGTCAGCACATCCAGCGCTTTTGGGCAGAACCGAGAAAGCATGGTATGCAGCGCCCGGGCCAGGCACAAAATAGCAAGCAGATACAACACACGTCCCAGCCCATTGATGAGTGCGGCAGGCGAAGCCGGGTATACCACGTACATCAAATCGCGGATCGGATGCAAGAGGTGCTTGAGCAATGGCTGATGCAGAGCGTACACAAGGAACGACAAATGATAGACTTTTCTGTCACACAGGAACTCCGGAGTAGGCAATAAGAACAGCGCGAACAGCGGAAGCACTTGCAGCGTCATGAGCGAGAAGAAGCCAGAAAACACGGCGTCGGCGGCAAGTGCAGCCAGAAGCGCAGCCAACAGAAAGCGTAGATTATCTATCTCCGATGCCTGTGTGCAATAAAATCCGAAGTAAGCGCCCAAAAGATAGGACGGCATATACCGCAAAATATTATTGACATAGCCATATTGGCAGAAAGCCGAGGCAAAATCTGCGGATTGCAACCAGTAGAAAAACAAAATTGCCGCGAACGTAAGGCAAAAGCCACGACAACGACCTGCACGCTCGTAAATAAGCAGAATAACAGGGGCAAGCAATGCCAGCAGAAAGACCGCATAGAGATACCACAGTGCGCCATCCGGCGGCCATTGGTCAAGAAGAAAGGTCGTTTTCAGAAATTCACGTTTGGTCATGGCCTCATGGTGCAGCAGATTGACCACAAAAGTCAAACATTGCCACGCCAGATAGGGAACCAACAGCGAAAAAGTGCGGCGCTTGACCTTACCGGCCCAGCCGCGCAGCGATAAATTCAGAAACAGCAAATAGCCAGTCACTGCAAAAAAATAGGACATGGCAAGTGTCGCGGTATTTGTGAAGAAGTTTGATATGGCATCAAAACATACCTGGTCCAACCCAACAGACGGAACAGCCGGGGAAGGGCCGCAGTGATAGAGAACGATGCCGCAGGTCATCACAAACCCCAGAAAGGATATGCGCCTGCTGATTTCCTGGTTCATGGTAAGAAAAAACTCCTTTTTCTCAGCCTAATGTATCCGTAAAATAGTCACTGTCAATGCGCTTTATCTGGTAAACCTTCTGTACGGAAACGCCCAGACTATATTCAATCATCAAGGAAGTGAGCTGTTTTCCATCTACCAGAATGATATGCTGTGCATCGGCGTATTCCTTGGCACCTTTGGAAAACTTTGCTGTTGTGATAAATAGTCCCTTCTCTACCCTAGGTGGCCCCATCATTGCTCTGACAAATCCTCGGTTGACAAGTGCAGCAGAGCAGCGGCATCAGATGCAACAGACGTTGCATTATGAACCTGGCCATCTGCAATTACAGTGAGAAAGGGGCTGTACAGCCCATCATATTTAGGTAAGGCCATCTTTACAAATTCCTTCTCGTTTCACATCTTTAGTTAGTTTCACTACACACTCCACGTGTTTCGTCCGAGGAAACAAATCCACCGGCTGCACCTCCACGGCCTTGTAGCCATGCTCGGCCAGCCAGCGGGTATCGCGGGCGGCGGTGGCAGCGTTGCAGCTGACCATGACCACGGTGCGCGGGGCCATTTCGGCAATGGCGGTCAGCGTGGCTTCGTCGCAGCCCTTGCGCGGCGGATCCACAACAATTACATCGGGGCGGGCCCCCTCGGCGGCCAGCTGGGCCGCAGCGGCACCGGCATCCTGGCAGCGGAAGTCTGCCTTTTCTGCGCCCAGTCCCAGCCGTGCAGCGGTCTCCTTGGCACCTTCCACAGCCTGGGGCACGACCTCGACGCCAACAAGGCGCTGGCAGTCCGGCAGCATCGAAAGCCCGATCGTGCCCATGCCGCAGTATAGGTCCAGCAAAAAGTCGTCAGGTTTCAGCCCGGCATACGCCCGCGCCTTGGCGTACAGCACTTCGGCGGCGGGGGTGTTAACCTGGTAAAACTCGTGCACGCTCATGTGCAGCGGCACCCCGGCCAATGTATCCTCAATAGTGCCGGGGCCGGCGGCGGTGCGGGTCTTGCGGCCTAAAATTACGTTGGTGCGCTCGCTGTTGCGGTTAATCAAAATCGTTGTTAAATCAAATTCTTTTTGCAAAACAGCGCAAATTTCAGCCTCATTTGGCAGGCCGTTGCCGTTCACCACAAAGCAGAGCAACCGCTGGCCGCTGTGCCAGCCCTGACGCATATACAAATGGCGCACACGGCCGGTGTGGGTTTCCTCGTTGTAGGCGGTGATGCCGTTCTCTTCCAATAATTCGCAGGTGCGGGCGGCAAGCTGGTTCATCCACGCGGGCTGCAACTTACAGTCGCTGCATGCCACAATGCGGTGGCTGCGCCCGGCAAAGAACCCGGTCACGATATGCCCATTTTCATCGGTGCCCACCGGCAGCTGGACTTTGTTGCGGTAACGGTCCACCTCAGGGGCGGCCAGCACATCCAGCACCGGCACATCCAGCTTACCCAGGCGGGCAAAGGCGTCGCGAACAAACTGCGTCTTGGCGGCGCACTCGGCCTGGTAGCTGATATGCCGCAACCCACAGCCGCCGCAAGGCCCGGCCACCGGGCAATCCTGCTGAATGCGGTTCGGCCCGGCGGTGATAAGCTTTTCCACGCGACCAAAGGCGTAGGTTTTCATCGGCTTGACAATGCGCACCTCGGTCACATCGCCGGGGGCAGTCAGCGGCACAAAAACGGCCTGGCCGTCCTGATGGGCCACTCCGCTGCCGTCGTTGGAAAGAGACTCGATCTGCAAAGTTACGATCTGGTTTTTCTTAAAAGGCATAGTTGCTCCTTGTAGTTACGGATTGATGGGCTGCGGCGCAGTCTGTGCTTCTTTTTCCAATGTGACAAGGTACTTGCTCGGCGGCACGCCCTTGACCTTTTTAAAGACGCGGGAAAAATAGAACTGGTCAAAAAATCCCACAGATACGGCGATTTCGGCAATCGACAACCCGGAATTTTTCAACAGGCTGCACGCCTCGCTGATGCGGTAACTCGTCAGGTAGTCGATGGGGCTTTGCCCGACGTTGGACATGAACACGCGGTACAAATGGCTACGGCTGACGCCGACGGCCTGGGCAATGTCGTCCACCGAGATATCGTGGGAGTAGTTGAACTGGATAAACTTGATGGCGGCCAGCACATACTGGCTGCTGGACGACCCAACGTTCGGCATGGCGTCGCGGGCTTCCTTCATCAGGTGCGCCATAAAAATGTACAGATAGCCGGTCATCAGGGCTTCGTTCTGCGGCTCGGTCCCGCGGGAAAGATAGATATTATACAAAGCCTCGCGCACGGTCTGCGGGTCCTTGCAGTGGTGAACCGGGTGAAGGTCCGAGAACGGTGTCTGCTGCACCAGCTTATTGGCGCACGCGCCATTGAAACCGACCCAGTAGTACTCCCAAGGGTCGGTCTCGTCGGCAGCGTAGGTGATAAGCTGGTTGGGTTTGGCCAAAAACAGATCGCCCGCCTGCAAAGTGTACGATGCACCATTGACCTGGTAGACGCCCTTGCCCGCCACAACCAGGTGGATCAGGTAGTGGTCGCGCACACCGGGGCCCCACGTGTGGCCCGACAGGCAGGGCTCGTGCCCGCAGTTAAAAATCGAGAGCTCAACATTGTCCGTGTAGCTCTGCTTGTAGGATTGTTTCATCTCATTGATGGTCATGGCTGCACCTCGCTTGCATAGTATCTCTATTATAGCAGAGGATTCATCAAAAGTCCATAAACGCGGCGCAAAAACTGTTTGCATTTTTTGCAGGATTTGCTATACTGAGAACAAGAAACACGCAGGCCGCCGGCTCCTTGGCTGCTTGCCCAAAAACATAAGGCTCAATTTGTGCATAATTACAAAAAGAGCTGTTCGACAGGAAAGGTGAGTGGAATTATGGCAAATACCATTGAACTCAAACAGCAGATCGCGCAGGGCGAATACGACGCCGCATTTACCAAGCTGTACGGCGCAGCTGCCGTGCAGGAGCAGCGCAAGCGCTATACCGACCTGATCAATGAATTTGAAAAGGCTTACGGCACTGAGCGCACCATCCGTCTCTACTCAGCCCCCGGCCGCACCGAGATCGGCGGCAACCACACCGACCACAACAACGGTGTCGTGCTGGCAGGTTCCGTCAATCTGGACATGGTGGCCGTTGTCTCTCCGAACGAGGAAAATGTCATCCGCGTCAAGTCCCTGGGCTTTGACAAAATCGACGATGTTGACGTCAACATCCTGACCCCGCAGCCCCGCGAGGCCGAGCATTCTGCCTCCCTTATCCGCGGCGTTGCCAAGGGCATTGTGGATGCAGGCGGCAAGGTGGGCGGCTTTGACTGCTACTCCACCAGCAATGTGCTGCGCGGTTCTGGCCTGTCCAGTTCGGCGGCGTTCGAGGTCTGCATCGGTGCCATCCTGCGCGGTGAGTACAACAACAATGACATGGAAAAATTCAGCCAGGTCAAAATTGCCCAGATCGGCCAGTACGCCGAGAATGTGTTCTTCGGCAAGCCCTGCGGACTGATGGATCAGACCGCCTGCGCCGTCGGCGGCGTCATCACCATCGACTTCAAGGATCCGTCCAACCCGGTCGTGGGCCAGACGGCCATTGACCTGGCAAAGCATGGCTTTGTCATGTGCATCAGTGACACGAAGGGCAGCCACGCCGACCTGACCGACGACTACGCCGCCATCCGCCGCGAAATGGAGAGTGTCGCCGCGAAGTTCGGCAAAAAGGTCCTGCGCGATGTTGACGAGAATGAGTTCTACAAGGCCATCCCGCAGCTGCGCAAGGTCGTAGGTGACCGCGCCGTCGTGCGTGCCATCCACTTTTACAATGACTGCCGCCGCGCCGCGCAGCTCTGCGACGCCGTGCGCGAGGATGATTTCGATACCTTCCTCAAACTCATCATCGAGGGCGGCCATTCCAGCTTTGAGTTCAACCAGAACGCGTACAGCATCAAGGCCCCGAAGGAGCAGGGCGTGCCCCTGGCCTTGGCCCTGAGCCAGAAGGTGCTGAACGGCCGCGGCGCCTGGCGCTTGCAGGGTGGCGGATTTGCGGGTACCATCCAGGCGTTTGTGCCGGTGGACCTGCTGGATACCTACAAGGCGGCCATCGATGGCTGCTTCGGCGAGGGCAGCTGCCATGTGCTGAACATCCGCAACTACGGTGCCGTGCCTGTTACGTCCGATATGTAAAATTAGGGCAATACCGCACAATTCTAAGTGCCGATACGGCGAGCGAGGTGCGGCAGATGCTAAGCCAAAAGCGCAGATGATACTTTGTGTATTATCGAGCGTTTTGGCAACGCAGATGCCGTGCCGCACACCGAGCCGCAGCGAGGCGCTTCGGAGCGCAACCGCCGCTTGCGGCGGCTCTTGGCGCGGAGATCCGCCGTAGCGGTGCTTAAGCCGTAAGGCGGGAATTGTGCGGTGTTGCCTTAGATAAAGCCCTGCTGTATCAGTGCAATACAGCAGGGCTTTTGCAATATTGTGAGGCGTGTAATATACCAGATGCTACCCAGCAGGGGCCGTGTATACGCGGCCCCTGCAGCTGCTTCTATTTCATCTTCCGCTTAATAATCCACATTCCCACCAGCAGCACTGCGCACGCCGCCACGGTAAGCACCGCATGAATCTGTATACTCAGATACCACGGTGCAGATTGCAGCGCATACAGTCCGGGGTGGGCATGGTAGTCCCAGCAGGTGTACGTTGTCATGCCAAAAAACACACCGATGAAACCCCCGATGGTGGCCTTCAAAATCCCATACAGCTTTTTCATAAACATTGTCCTTTGACCCATTCGTCCAAAAACGACATCTGCTCTTCGGTGTGGAACCAATGTTCGCCGCTTGGCATGACCGTAATAGGCGCATGGACTTTCTGCGCAAACGCGGCCAACGTTTCATAGGAGGTCAGATTGTCTTTTTCGCCGTACAAAATGCAGGTTGGTACATCCCACACAAGCGGGTGTGCCCGCACGTAGCAGAGATACTCCCACGACAGGGTTTCGCCAAAATCGGTGGCGACTTCGCCCTGCGCATGCAGCACATTTTCCGTCACCCCAGCCCAGCCCATCATATCGGAAATGAGCGTTTCCATATTCACGATGGGGGAGATAAACAACGCTCGGTCAATAAACTTCTCGGATAACGCGCTCATCGAGAAAAATGCCCCAATGCTGTTTGCCAGCAGTACGACCGTATCGTACTGCTGGCGCAGAGGTGTGAAAAATGCCGTAAACTCCGAAACAGCGTCCCAAGGTGTCTGTGCCTGATAATCGAATCCGATGACGTCATACGCAGGAAACAGTTTCTTGTAATGTTCGGCTTCCGCCGCACTGCCGCCCTTTCCGTGGATATATACAACCAACTTCTTCATAGGTGATTTTTCTCCCAAATCAGCGCCAGCCCCTTAAACAGCAGGTCTGTGTCATAGATGACTTTGCGCTTGCAGCAGGGGGTGATGTACGGTGCAAGCCCGCCGGTCACAACCACGGTCAGTGGCTGGCCCAGTTCTGCCTCCACGCGGTCAGCCAGTCCGTCCAGTTGGGCGGCAGTGCCAAACATGGCCCCGTTGTTCAGTGCAGCCACCGTGTTGGCGCCAATCAGATGCTCGGGCGGCTCGGGCGCAATGGGGGGCAGCTGCGCCGTGCCCGCGCTGATGGCCCGCAGGCTGGTCTGCACGCCGGGCACGATGAAGCCACCCAGAAATTCACGATTGGCCGAGATAACATTGTAGGTCGTGGCCGTGCCCAAATCGACGGTCATGCAGGGCAGGGGATAGTGCGTGGCGGCTGCCGCAGCATCGGCCAGACGGTCACGACCGACCTTCGCCGGCTCGTCCACTTGAAAGGTCAGCCCGGTATCCAGTTCACAGCTGACGATGAGGGCCTCTTTGCCGGTCAGCCGCTTGCAGGCGGCAGCCAGCACGCCGGTCAGCCGGGGAACAACGCTGCATACAATGACGCCCTCACAGGCCGTTGGATCCACGGTCAGGCGGTGCAGCAAAAATTTCATTTCGGCGGCATACTCGTCCACGGTGCAGCGGGGCCGCGTGACCATGCGGGTGGTGAACGCGATTTCACGGTGTCCTGCCCCCGCCAGTCCGCCAATGCAGATGTTGGAGTTGCCGATATCGACTGATAGAACCATAATAAATTCCTTTTATAGATAAAAGATAATAGATAATAGATAAGAAATATGGTGGATCGCGTCGCTTTGCGCCACACAAAATTATTATACTTGTTTGCATATAAGGCGTCAATCTGCTATAATAACCACAATACAAATTTTGTTTTCGCCAAAGGCGAAAACCCCACCGATTTTATTATCTTTTATCTATTATCTCTTATCTAGTTATTAAGGGTGTTGATTTTATGTTACTTACCGGAAAAACCATCGTCCTCGGCATCACCGGGGGCATTGCCGCTTACAAAATGCCCAATGTGGCTCATGCGCTGGTCAAGCTGGGCGCGGATGTTCACGTATTGATGACGAAAAACGCCACCGAGTTTATCTCGCCGCTGGTGTTTGAGACACTGACCCATCGCCGCTGCCAGGTTGATACCTTTGACCGCAACTTCCAGTACGATGTGGCCCACATCAGCCTTGCCAACGCGGCGGACCTCATGCTGATTGCCCCGGCCACGGCCAACGTCATTGCTAAGATGGCTCACGGCCAGGCGGACGATATGCTGACCACCGTCACGCTGGCAGCAACCTGCCCCAAGCTCATCGCCCCGGCCATGAACACCCATATGCTGGAAAACCAGATCACCCAGGACAACCTGAAAACGCTGGAGCATTACGGCTTCACGGTCATTCCCTCCGGGTCCGGTATGTTGGCCTGCGGCGATGTCGGCTCGGGCCGCCTGCCCGATGAGGGTATGCTGGTGGATTACGTTCTGCGAGAGTTGGCCTGTGAGAAGGATCTGAAGGGCAAAAAGGTCGTTGTCTCTGCCGGTGCGACCCAGGAACCGATGGATCCGGTGCGCTACCTGACGAACCATTCCACCGGTAAAATGGGGTATGCCGTGGCCCGCGCCTGTATGCTGCGCGGCGCAGACGTCACGCTGCTGGCGTCCACCGGCTGCACGCTGCTGCCGGTACCGTTTGTAAACATAGTGCCCTTCACCACCGCGGCTGACCTGTTTGAGGCTGTCAAGGCCAACGCTATGGACGCTGACGCCCTCGTCATGGCGGCCGCTGTGGCGGACTACCGCCCGGCCACCGTGGCCGTCGATAAGGTGAAAAAACACGACGGCGAGATGAATATTGAACTGGAACGCACTGACGATATCCTCGCCTGGGTCGGCGTACACAAGCCAGAAAAGCTGTTCGTCTGCGGCTTCTCGATGGAGACGCGCGATTTGATTGAAAACTCCACCGCCAAGCTGAAAAAGAAGAACATGGACATGATCGTCGCCAACAACTTGAAAGTCCCCGGTGCAGGTTTCGGTGTGGATACCAATGTCGTCACCATCATCACCGCCCAGGGCATCACCGAACTGCCCCTGCAAAGCAAGGACGCCGTCGCCGGGCATATTGCCGACGCGATTGCAGGTAAATAAAACAAAATCATACCCCTGCCCCCTCCTGCATACACTTTTACGAATGATGCAAAGGGGGCATTTTTATGTGCGGAATTGCGGGGCAGGTGGGGCGCGACCCCCGGGCCATCCAGGCACACTATGGGGCGTACTGCGCCATGCAGCAGACATTGGCACGGCGTGGGCCGGACCAGCGCGGTATGTATATCAGCGGCAGGGCAGCGCTCATCCACGCGCGGCTGGCGGTCGTTGACCTGGAAAACGGCCTGCAGCCCATGCAGCTGGATTGGAAGGGCGAAACCTACGTCCTCGTCTATAACGGCGAACTTTACAACACATCAGAGCTGCGTGCCGCGCTGGCAAACCGCGGCCATAGCTTCACCGGCCATTCGGACACGGAAGTTTTGCTCCACGCTTTTGCCGAATGGGGCGCGGATTGCGTGGAACGGTGCAACGGTATTTTTGCCTTCGCAGTCTGGCGGGTGAACGCAGGAACGCTCTTTCTGGCTCGCGACCGCTGCGGCGTCAAGCCACTGTTCTATACCCAGGCCGAGGATAGCCTGATTTTTGGAAGCGAACTGAAAACCCTGCTGGCCCACCCGGCAGTACCGCCACGCATCGACGCCAACGGTTTGGCTGAAGTACTGCTGCTAGGCCCTGGGCGCACGCCGGGCTGCGGTGTTTTTCAAAACGTGCGGGAACTGCTCCCCGGCCAGTGCGCAACTTACGATGCCGACACCGCCCGCCTGACGCTGCACACCTACTGGCAGCTGACCGACCACGACCACCCTGATGATTTTGCGGCCACGACGCGAAAAGTCCGTGACCTGGTGACGGATGCCATTGAGCGCCAGCTTGTCTCTGACGTGCCCGTGGCGACATTCCTCTCGGGCGGGCTGGATTCCAGCCTGATTTCCGCCATTGCCGACACCCATTTTGCGGCGCAGGGAAAGCAGCTGCAAACTTTTTCGGTTGGCTACCGCGACAATAAAAAGTATTTTCATGCGACAAAATTCCAGCCCGGCGCGGATGCACCCTACATCCGCAAGATGAACGATTTTCTCCACGCCCGTCACCACTGGGTCACGCTGGACACCCCGGAGCTTGTCCCTGCGCTGTATGCGGCGGTGGATGCCCGCGACCTGCCAGGCATGGCCGATGTGGATGCGTCACTGCTTGTGTTTTGCCAGCACATCAAGCCCCATGCCACTGTGGCCCTGTCGGGGGAATGCGCCGATGAAATTTTCGGCGGCTATCCGTGGTATCGTGACCCCGCCGTGCGGGAGAAGTACGGCTTTCCCTGGGCGCAGTCCACAGCCTACCGCGCGTCGTTCCTCAAGCCCGGCGTGCTGGGCGGCATTGACCCGGCTGCCTTTGTGGATACACGCTACCAGCAGACCCTGGCAGAAACATCCATCCGCCCCGGGCTGCCCGCAGCGGAACGCCGTATGCGCCAGATGGTCAACCTAAATTTTAAGTGGTTCATGCAGACGCTGCTCGACCGCAAGGACCGCATGAGTATGTACAGCGGCCTGGAAGTGCGCGTGCCATTCTGCGATTACCGTATTGCGGAGTATCTCTACTCGGTGCCGTGGGAGTTCAAGGACTGGGGCGGGCAGGAGAAGGGCTTGCTGCGCGAAGCCATGCGCGGCGTGCTGCCAGATGAAGTACTGTGGCGGCGCAAAAGCCCCTACCCCAAAACTTGGAACCCCAGCTACCTGGCGGCGGTTACAGCCGAGCTGCGAGGTATTCTGGTCGACCCCGCCGCACCAATTTTGCGCATTATCAAGGCCGACGCACTGGAAACCCTGCTGGCGTCGGGCGCGGATAACCCAATCCCATGGTACGGTCAGCTTATGACCACTCCACAGACCATCGCATGGTTTGTGCAGCTAAATTATTGGTTGGAGAAATATAAGGTGGAACTGGTATAAACTTGCGGCGGGATGGGGGCACCCCGCCCTACATATTTTGCTTGTTGGGAAAGGTAGGGCGGTATGCCCTCATGCCGCCGCGGGCCGCCACCCGCAAATATTTTCGTATCCCATCTGTTCAAACCCGCCCAAACGTGTTATAATCATATAATTAGGAATACAAAAGAGAAGGGAGACCCCTCATGCAGCAGGAAACTGTCATCGTTCTGGATTTCGGCGGTCAGTATAATCAGCTGATTGCCCGCCGTGTCCGCGAATGCAACGTATATTGCGAGATCTATTCTTACCGTACCGACCTTGCCAAAATCAAGGCCAAGAATCCGAAAGGCATTATCTTTACCGGTGGTCCCAACAGTGCCTACCTGCCGGACTCGCCCACCATCGACCCCGAAATTTACAACTGGGGCGTGCCCATCCTCGGCATCTGCTACGGCAGCCAGCTGATGATGCACATGCTGGGCGGCAAGGTCTGCAAAGCGCCTGAGCGCGAGTACGGTAAAACGCTGGTTGACCTGGACACCGCCAGCCCGCTGTTTGATACGCTCCCCGCCCAGAATGTCTGCTGGATGAGCCACAACGACTACATCGAGCAGGCTGCCCCCGGCTTTGAGATCGTCGCGCATACCCCCAACTGCCCGGTGGCTGCCGCGCAGGATAAGGCCCGCGGCCTGTATGCGGTGCAGTTCCATCCCGAAGTACTACACACCGAGAACGGAACGAAAATTCTGCATAACTTCGTCTATAATGTATGCCACTGCGCTGGTGACTGGAAGATGGATTCTTTCGTCGAGAACTCCGTCAAGGCCCTGCGCGAGAAGGTCGGCGACGGCAAAGTACTGTGTGCCCTGTCCGGCGGCGTTGATTCCAGCGTCTGCGCAGCTATGCTGGCAAAGGCCATTGGCAAGCAGCTGACCTGCGTGTTCGTTGACCATGGTCTGCTGCGCAAGAACGAGCGCGAGCAGGTCTGTGAGGTCTTTGGCGAGGGCGGCCAGTTCGACATCAACTTTGTCTGCGTCGACGCCCGCGATCGTTTCTATAAGAAGCTGGCCGGTCAGGATGCCCCCGAGCGCAAGCGCAAGATTATCGGTGAAGAATTCATCCGTGTGTTCGAGGATGAGGCAAAAAAGATCGGTGCTGTGGACTTCCTGGCCCAGGGCACGATTTACCCCGACGTGGTCGAGAGCGGCCTCGGCGGCGAATCTGCCACCATCAAGAGCCATCACAATGTCGGCGGACTGCCTGACTACGTGGACTTTAAGGAAATCGTAGAGCCCCTGCGCGACCTGTTCAAGGACGAGGTCCGCCAAGCCGGCCGCGAGCTGGGTCTGCCTGAGTACTTGGTCGCCCGCCAGCCGTTCCCCGGCCCGGGCCTGGCTATCCGCATCATTGGCGATGTAACTCCGGAGAAGGTCGCCATCGTGCAGGATGCCGACGCCATCTGGCGTGAGGAGGTCGACAAGCTGCCCATGGCCCAGCGCCCGAGCCAGTACTTTGCCGCGCTGACGAATATGCGCAGCGTCGGCGTCATGGGCGACGAGCGCACCTACGATTACGCCATCGCCCTGCGCGCCGTCACGACGACCGATTTCATGACGGCCGAGGTCACGATCCTGCCGACCGAGACCATCACCACCGCCGCCAACCGCATCGTCAACGAAGTCAAGAACATCAACCGTGTCATGTTCGACTACACGACCAAACCGCCGGCAACGATTGAGTTTGAATAATTTGAAATCGTTGATAATCATTGCAGTAACGCTAATTTTTTGAGCGTTGTCGGTTGTCTGATACTGCTTTGATACTAACTGAAAATTATTCACCTTGAGAGACACAGAACGCCCTCTGAAAAACGGTAAGTTTTTCAGAGGGCGTTTTTGTGTCTCTATTTTTCTTTTCGCCACTTTCTGTGATATGTTTCAGGATAACAGGCATCAGCAGTGGCAGGCCAGTTGAGTCTCCATTCTGTGTATTCTTCTTGTGTAATTTCTCCACTTGCAAGTTGTTCTTTACGCAACTTCCATTCCCTTAGATAGTCTTCTATACGATCATAATCGTAGATAATAGCAATGCGTTTTTGGGAATGTTGAGGATCATTGTCATCGAGTACATCGACTAATCTAATACCGGGGTGTTGGTCGTCTTGATCAAAAAGAGTAAGCATAACATCTTCCGCGCAATACATATCGGGTTCATAAAGCGCGTAGAAGCTAACATCAAGGGCATCTGCAATTTTATGAAGTAAAGCATCTTTGGGTTTGCGGGTGTTGCTTTCGTATTGCGCGATACGAACATCAGCTCCCCGTTTGTTGAAACCAACAGCAACGCCTAACTCCTTTTGGGTCATGCCGCGAAAAATGCGAGCTCTTTTTATTCGATCACCGATTGCCAATGTGAATGACTCCTTTGTGCGATAAGTGTACAAGTTCGATAATGTACGAATGACTGCATGAGTATTATACCATTAAACTAATAGAATCACAACAAAAATTTAACAAAAAAGCTTAGAAAAATGAAGCGCAAGTAATTGACTTAACTGTATATGCTTAGTATAATATAGAAAACTAAGCATATAAGCTTAATGATTGAAAAGCAAGAAAGTCTTAATTGGCAAAAAGTCAAGCTTCAAATAGGAAAGGACTATGTGGGGCGACATAGGTGTGAAGCGTCAATCTTTCAGCCAGTTGAAATAAATATTTGAATGAGGAATATAAAATGGATAAAAGTATTTTTATCAGAGCGGACGAACTTGCCGCAGAATTGGAAGTTTCTAAGGCATTGGCTTATAAGATGATCAACCAGTGGAACGAGGAACTGAAAGCCAAAGGCTATACCACTGTGGGTGGCCGCGTAAGCCGTCAGTACTATTACGAAAAGATTTACGGTGCTGAAAAGGAGAAAGCCGATGCCTGCGTATAAGGACGCCCAAAAGGGTACGTGGTACGCAGCCTTTTACTATCAGGATTGGAAAGGCATCAAGAAAAAGAAATTAAAGCGCGGCTTTCCCACAAAGAAAGAAGCCTTGGCGTGGGAGCGCACATTTCTTCTTCAGCAGGCTGCTGACTTGACCATGACATTTGAAGCCTTTGTAGAAATCTATATTGCTGACAAGCAGAACCGTCTGCGTGAGAACACATGGTTTACTAAGGAGCATATCATTCGCACCAAGATACTGCCGTACTTCAAAGAAAAACGACTTTGCGATATTAAACCGCAGGATGTTATCGCATGGCAGAATGAATTGCTGAACTACCGCGATAAAAACGGAGAACCGTATTCTCCAACATATCTGAAAACACTTCACAGTCAATTCAGTGCGATTCTGAACCACGCGGTACGATTCTATGGACTGAACAAAAATGCAGCAACGACTGCGGGCAATATGGGTTCTTCCAAGCACCAAGAGATGCTGTTCTGGACGAAAGAGGAATACCTCAAATTTGCAGAAGTGATGATGGACAAGCCGTTATCTTACTATGCGTTTGAAATCCTCTACTGGTGTGGTATCCGCGAGGGAGAACTGCTGGCGCTGACACCTGCTGATTTTGATTTGGACAAAGGGCTGCTCTCTATCACAAAATCCTATCAGCGTTTGAACGGCAAAGATGTGATTACAGACCCCAAGACCCCGAAAAGCATTCGGGTCGTTCAGATGCCGGATTTTCTGACAGAAGAAATCCGAGATTATCTGAAATCCATCTACAAGGTGAAGCCGACTGACCGAATCTTTGAGGTGACTAAGTATTATCTACATCACGAAATGGACAGAGGTGCAAAAGAAGCCGGGGTCAAGCGTATCAGAATCCATGATTTGCGGCATTCTCATGTGTCGCTGCTGATCGAGATGGGATTTTCTGCGGTAGCCATTGCGGACCGAGTGGGGCATGAAAGCATTGATATTACCTACAAGTACGCGCACCTATTCCCGTCAAAGCAGCAGGAAATGGCGGCCAAATTGAACATAGAAAGAGAGGAACGGTAATGGAAAAGGCATTGGATAGGCAAGGTCGCTGGCGCAGCAAGACTGTAGCTTTCCGCGTATCGCCGGAGGAAAATAACCAAATTGAAATGAAAGTACGTCTTTCCGGGCTGACGAAGCAAGATTATATTGTTAGTCGGCTGGCAGAACGAGAAATCCGGGTGGTCGGCAATCCGAGAGTGTACAAAGCCCTGAAAAATCAGATGGCGGACATTTATGAGGAGTTGCAGCGCCTTACATCGGCACAGGAAGTCACGCCGGATATGTTGGAAACATTGCAGGTGATTGCAATCACACTGAACGGCATGAAAGAGGGCAGTGAATGATTGAAACAAAGAAAACGACCACACCGAATGCATCTGTTGGCGCAGATGCGGTGCAGCCGTTACTAAAAAATAGCACTAATAGTATAGCAGACCCGCACAAACAATGCAATCTACAAACCATATCCATGACCGAATTGTACGATACAGTTTACCCACCGCGCAGACCTATCGTAGACAACCTGCTGTACAGCGGTACTTATCTGTTTGTGGGCGCTCCTAAAATTGGGAAATCATTCTTCATGGGGCAGCTTGCGTACACGGTGGCAACAGGTCTGCCCCTGTGGGAATACGAAGTCCATCAAGGAACCGTTCTATATTTGGCATTGGAGGACGATTATGCGCGATTGCAGCGGCGGCTCTCCCGAATGTTCGGCGTAGAGGAAACCGACAACCTATATTTTGCAACACAGGCAAAATCCGTTGGCGGCGGTCTGGACGAACAGCTTGAAGAATTTGTCAAGGCTCACCCCAATGTCAGACTGATTATTATTGACACCTTGCAGAAAATCCGTGAAGTAAGCGGCGAGTGTTACAGTTATGCCAGCGACTATGAGATTGTGACAAGGCTGAAGAAATTCAGTGATAGTCATGGTATATGCCTGTTGGTCGTACACCATACGCGGAAGATGGAAGCAGGGGATAGCTTCGATATGATTTCCGGCACAAATGGTCTGCTGGGTGCGGCGGACGGTGCGTTCATCATGCAGAAAAAGCGGAGAACTGATAATATTGCTACGCTCGATGTTGTAGGACGTGACCAGCCGGATCAAGAACTGACACTGGAGTTTGACCGAGAACGGTGCGTGTGGAATTTCCAAGGCGCAGAAACACAGCTTTGGAAACAACCTCCAGACCCAGTGCTGGAAGCCGTTTCAAAAATTTTTCTTTCAGGTGGCTCTGCATGGAGTGGAACACCTACGGAGCTATTAGCACTGCTGCTGGATGTTAAAATTCAGGCAAATGTCCTGACTCGAAAGCTGAATGTGAGTGCTGACCGTCTTTATAACGACTATGGAATCCGCTATGAGAGTAAGCGCACACACGATGGGCGCACCGTTTACCTGACATTGGAACAGCCAAAGATGTGACGATATGTGACGGTCGTGACGGTATTTTGGGGCGCAAGCCTGATAGCAAAAATACCGTCACCATCGTCACGACCGACACGGAAGCGGTAGCAAGTATTCTTTTTCCAACAAGTGGCCCCGCAGGGCGCAAAGGCGCTTTTGATACGGAGTGTCAAAAGTGCTTTTGCGTTACTCTTGGCAAGAGTAACAGAACCGGGCCGGCTTGCGCCGGAGATAAGGAGTGGATTTGAAAAGAACAATCAGCGGTGAACTAGGAAAAGGCTCTGTCAATCACAATAGCCGAAAATTCAGTGCCAAAAACGTAGATGCCAGCCGAAGCCATCTGAACATAGACTACTGCAATGAACGGATACAAGATGTGTACCACGAATTGTTTGATGACGCTCTCAAACTCTACAACGAAAAGCAAACCCGTGAGGACAGAAAAATAGCCAACTACTATGAGAAAATCCGTGCAGGAAATCAAGAAAAGCCTTTCCATGAACTGATTTTACAAGTTGGGAATAAGGACGATATGAATGCCACAGGGGAATATGCCCAATTAGCACGACAGGTGCTGGACGAATATTACCAAGACTTTCAAGCTAGAAACCCAAACCTCCGCGTATTTTCAGCGCACCTGCACATGGACGAAGCAACCCCACATATTCACATCGACTTTGTACCGTTCACAAAAGGCAGTAAACGCGGTCTTGACACACGGGTATCACTCAAACAAGCGCTTGCAGCACAAGGGTTCACAGGTGGCACCAGAAGAGCCACCGAGTGGACGCAGTGGGTGGAATCCGAAAAGAAGCAGCTTGCCATAGTGATGGAACGGCATGAGATACAGTGGGAGCAGCTTGGAACGCACAATGAGCATTTGTCAGTTTTGGACTACAAAAAGCAGGAACGAGCGAAAGAGGTTCAAGCGCTGGACACCACCATTGCGGAAAAGCAAACACAGGTAGACGAAATCGAGCAGACGCTGCAATCCGTGCAGCAACAGACGGTTGACCTTGACAAAATTGAGAATGTCAGCGTGAAAAAAGCACTACTAAGCAACAAAGTAACGCTTCCGCGAAGCGACTTTGAAAATCTGTTGAGCGCTGCCAAACAGTATGTTGTCTACCGCCGTCAAGATGACCGCCTGCAAGGGCTTTTGGACGCTGCAAATGCCAAAATCAAACAGTTGGAGGGCGTTGTTGGCGAACTGAAGCAAAAAATTTCTAAGTTGGTAAGTGAACTTAGCAATATTGAATTTTGGCACACCCAAGAATTGAATGAGGTAAAATCCGAGAGTAGGGAAGTGCGCCGTGAAAATCTAATGCTGAAACGTGAGCAAAAAGGTTTGGTGAATCTATTACGGCGGCACGGCATAGACCCTGCAAAAGAAAGAATCCGCCAACAGGAACATGACGAAAGATAAGGAGTACAATATGACTTACAACGATTTAGGCCGCTGGGCAAATATGCGCCTTGCATTTATCAAGCAATACCGCCAGCAACTGTATCAAAACCTACTGAAAGAAAACAGGCTTCACAGCTACTTGGCAGAGTTTGACCGCCAAGTGCAAGACACGCTGATTTTAATCGAGGAGCAGATGCGCCAGACAGAGGGCATCACTGAGGAACTAAAACGACAAGACCAGCTTGAATGGGTGTGCCGCATGAATAATATCCGCAGCCGTGCCGAAGAAATTGTAACTGTTGAATTAGTCTACGAATAATTTTGTTGCAGTTTGGATTTGAATAAGGTATTATAAAATCAGACGTTCTTATGTGGAGGATGCTATGAAACAAGAACTGAATTTGCTGGACGGATACACCCCTACAAATGATTTGCTCAATGACGCAAAACAGATTATTGAGGTATCCCAAAAGGCTGCATACAGAGCCGTAAATCTGGCGCTGGTGCAGCGCAACTGGCTGTTGGGGTATCGCATTGCACAGGAAGAACTAAAGGGCGAGGGGCGCTCTGAATACGGTACGGCGGTTATCAGAAAACTGGCAAAGGAATTGACTGCTGCGTATGGTAAAGGATTTGATTACAGCAGTCTGTATAAGTATTTTCGCTTCTATAACTTGTATCCTGAGATTGTGGACTCACTGAGTCCACAATCTGGTGTGCTACTGTCTTGGACGCACTATCGTGTATTATTACAGGTTGAGGACAAAATAGCCCGCGATTGGTACACGAAAGAAGCGGCAGATCAAACATGGAGCGTCCGCACGTTGCAGCGCAATATTTCCTCCCAATACTACTACCGTTTGCTGAAATCCCAGAACCAAGAGCCGGTCAAGCAGGAAATGGAAAAGCTGACCGCCGGTTATCAAGCGGACAAGCTGGAGTTCATCAAGAACCCGATGATTACGGAATTTTTGGGGCTTTCCGGCAGCACGGATTTTACCGAGAGTAAACTGGAAAGCTGCATCATCACGAACATTCAGAAATTCCTCATGGAGCTTGGCAAGGGCTATGCCTTTGTAGCCCGCCAGCAGCACATTCATACAGAAAAAGAGGACTACTACATCGACCTCGTGTTCTACAACTATATCCTCAAATGCTTTGTACTGGTCGATCTGAAAACCAGCAAAATCACCCATCAGGACGTGGGTCAGATGGATATGTATATCCGAATGTATGACGAACTGAAGCGCGGCGAGGGCGATAACCCGACCATCGGTATCGTCCTTTGCTCCGACACGGACGAGGATATTGCAAAGTATTCCGTTCTCCACGGCAACGAGCAGCTTTTCGCCAGCAAATATAAGCTGTATCTGCCCACGGAAGAAGAACTGCGCGCAGAGATTGAGACGCAGAAAGAAATGTTCTATTTGCAGAAAAAATCTGAGACCGATATGTAAGTTCTACTATTTATAGAGCTATATGTAAGCCTTCACGTTACATAAAAAGTGCGGTGAAGGCTTTTTTATTTGTCAAAATAAGAATACAAGCTTTTCACCACAAACATAAACTTTACAGAGGCTTTACGGCACTTATGTTGTTTTTGCGCAGGTAAGAGAGTATTTTAATAAAAGTGATTACAACACAGGAGCCGGAAATGAAAATTGTCTTAAAAAATATTACAAAATCATTTGGTGCAAAAACCGTGATACAACCCACTGACCTGACGATACAAAGTGGCGGCCTTACCACGCTGCTGGGACCCTCCGGCTGCGGAAAGACTACCCTGCTGCGGATGATTGCAGGGCTGGAAACGCCCGACAGCGGGGAAATATGGTTTGGAGATCGCTGCGTGTTCTCTGCACATAAGAAAATCAACATTCCCCCGGAACAACGCGGGCTGGGATTCGTTTTTCAGGATTTCGCGCTATGGCCGCACATGAATGTATATGAGAATGTCGCGTTTGGATTGCGTGCGGCCAATCGTACCGATGGTTTGGATAAAAAGGTTCGTGATGCCCTGCACGCGGTTCGTCTGGATGACTTCGCCGACAGGTTCCCGCACCAGCTTTCCGGCGGACAACAGCAGCGCGTGGCCTTTGCACGTGCCATTGTCATTCAGCCATCCTGCATCCTGTTCGATGAACCGCTTTCTGCGCTGGATGCACTGCTTCGGGAAGAAATGCGCATAGAGTTGCGAAATCTGATTACCAATCTCGGAATCACAGGCATTTTCGTCACGCATGACCAGATCGAGGCTATGAGTATGAGTAATGCAATCGCCGTCTGCCATGCTGGAAAAGTAGAACAGTATGGCGCGCCTGAGGATGTCTATGCCGCACCGGCTACCGAGTTTGTGGCAAAATTCATCGGTTCTTCCAACTGGATCGATGAGCATCATATGTTCCGCCCGGAACAGGCAGATACCTTGCCGCAGGATGATACAGTTCGATTTGACACGACCGTTAAATCAGTGCAGTTTTTGGGCAGCAGTTATCAGCAACAGCTGGAATATAAGGGCAAAGAATGGTCGTACATCAGCCACCAAAAAAATGCTATAGGCTCGGTCCTTTCGCTGTATCTGCCCAAAGCGGCGATTGTTACCGTATGAATTTGCTTTCCGCCGCAGGTGCGGCATTATATAGATGATTTGTGAGAAAGAAACGAGGAAAAGTTATGAACTGTAAGAAAATGATGATATCCCTTACCGCCGCAGCACTTTGTGTCAGTCTTGCCGCTTGCGGCAGCACCGGCGCAGCGTCCAGCGAAGCTCCTTCTTCTGAAAGCACCACAACGGAGTCTGTTGCCACTTCTGAGGCTGCACCGGCAGAATCGGTTGCTGAAACTACCGGTAGCGGAAAAGTAACTGTCTATATGCCTTCCCCCGCAGGACTGGCGGATAAACTGGCAGAGGGCTTTACCGCTAAGACCGGCATTGAAGTTGAACAGTTCCAGGGAACTACGGGTGAAATTCTTGCTCGACTGGAAGCAGAACAGGCAAACCCGGTAGCCGATGTTGTCATTCTGGCAAGCTGGTCGGACGGTCTCTCCATGAAGGCTGACGGACAGCTGGAAAGCTACACCCCCGCCAACGCAGATAAAATCGTTGACGGCTGGATTGATGCAGATAATGAACTGTTCGGTTACAGTGCGTCGGCTGTCGGTGTCATCTACAACACGACGGTTTTCCCCACGATGGATGCCGACTGGAGCGAGCTGGGCAATGCCGAATACAAGGATCAGCTTGCCATTCCCGACCCGGAAAAGTCCGGCGCCTGCAAGGACTTTGTGGCTGGTTATGTTACGAATAACGGCTGGACAGATTTTGAAGCAATGGCTGCCAACGGCATGAAAGTCCCCGGCGCCAACAAAGCGGCTCTGGAGGCTGTCACTACCGGTGAGGTCGGCGCACTGGTTGCCGGTGTAGACTACAATGCCTATTCTTCCAAGGCGAAGGGCGAGCCTATCGACATCTACTATCCGGCAGGCGGTACGGTTGTCAACCCTCGTCCGGCTATGATCCTCAAGACCGCCCCGAATATGGACAACGCCAAGGCGTTCGTGGATTATCTGTTCAGCGATGAGGCACAGGAGCTTGTTGCCAAGGCTTATCTGCTGCCGGGCCGCAGTGATGTGAAGTGCGACAGCCGCAGCAATCTGGAGGATATTCCCCAGATCACGCCGGATTGGGAAAAGATGATGGCCGAGGCCAGCGAGGATGCGGCAAAGGTCAATGAACTGTGCAGCGCCAATAACGGGTAAAAGTACATGAAAAAGACGATCCGCCCTCGCAGGAAGATCCTGCTGGCTGTACTGGCCTTGCTGCTGGTGTTCTTGATCGTCTGCCCGGTGGTTTCGATTTTTGCCAAGGCGGTCATCTATGATGGCCGCCTTGACCTTTATCGAACATGGCAGACGCTTTCCCAAAGTGAAAATGCACGGATGATTGCAAACTCTTTATTGCTGGGCGTGTTGGTTGTGCTGCTGTCCACGGCTATTGCAGCACCGCTGGCGTATTTGTTCTCGCGCACGAAGTTTGCAAAGCACCGTGTCTTTGACATTATCTTTATGATTCCCTTTATGACGCCGCCCTACATTGCCTCTATGGGCTGGATCCTGTTTATGCAGAAAAAGGGACTTTTGCAGCAGCTTATCCCCGCAGCAGCGGGTTCGGAAAACGTGTTCTTTACACTGGGAGGTCTGGTTCTGGTTATGAGCCTGCACGTTTTCCCCTTTATGTTGACGATCCTCAAAAATGCCATGCTCAATATCCCATCCAGCCTGGAGGAAGCAGGGGCCGTGTTTGGCGCGGGCTTTGGTACACGGCTTCGCAAGGTTTTTCTGCCGCTGCTCAGCGGTAACTACGCCATCGGTGCGCTGCTGGTATTTGTCAAAACACTTTCGGAATATGGAACCCCGGCTACGCTGGGAAAACGGATCGGTTTTGAAGTGTTTACTACGGAAATCCATCGCCATGCCACCGTTGCGCCCATCGACTTCGGTGGCTCGGCAGCGTTGTCCAGCGTACTGGTGGGCATCTGTCTGTGTATGTGGTTCTTGCAGAACTACATCACTACGCGTAAAAGCTACAATCTTGTCAGCGGCAAGGGCAGCCGCCGCGTGGAACAGAAGCTGAGCCGCTCTGCGACAGCCGCCGCGTGGGGATACATTGTGCTGGTGCTGGCTGTGGCCGTGGGCATCCCATACTTTTCAGTTATTTCGACATCACTGATCAATCTGCGCGGGTACGGCCTGACACCGGGCAACTTTACGCTGGCGCACTATGCTGAACTGTTTACCGAGAACACAAAAGGCATCAGCGCACTGAAAAACAGCATCTTCTTGGCAGTTACGTCTGCTACAATATGCGCGGTATTGGGTACGCTTCTGGTGCTAGCCGTGCGCGGCTCACGTTCGCGCCTGCGCAAAGTCGTGGAGGCCATCGGTCTTTTGCCGGAAATGCTGCCGGGTATCGTGCTGGTCATCGGCATCATGCTGTTCTGGAATCAAATTTATCATGTCCTGCCGCTATATAATACGTTGGGCATTATGGTGCTGGCCTATGTTGTGCTTTTCTTGCCGTACACCGTGCAATATGTCACATCCTCGTTTACACAGATAAGCGACAGCCTGATTGCTGCGGGGCGTGTATTTGGCGGCAAACCGCTGTATATCTTACGGCATATTACACTGCCACTTATCAGTCCCGGTATTGCAACCGGCTGGATGATGACTTTTATAATTGCTTTCCGTGAACTAGTCACGGCCAGCCTGATCGCGCCGCCCAACACGCTGGTGGTGTCTACATATATCATGCGCGAGTTTGAGCAGGGCAGTGTCTCGGTCGGTATGGCTATGGCGGTGCTGTGCGTGCTGTTTACCACAACGGCACTGCTGGCACTGAACGCAGCCATAGACCGCAGCAGCAAAAGGGGATAAGCTATGGAACTGTATATTGCCGGAGGCGTTGGAGAACACGGCCGCAACTGTTTTTATCTGCAAAACGGGGAAGACGCTATCCTTGTGGACTGTGGTCTGATGGCGGGTAGTGATGACCCGCAGCCGCGCTTGACAGAAAATCAAATTCGCAAACTAAAAGCGGTATTTTTGACGCATAGTCATGCCGACCATACCGGCGCGCTGCCGTGGCTGCTTCGGCAGGGGTATACAGGTCCGATCATTTCCACAACACCCACATTGCAGCAGCTGCCGTTTATTGTACAAAATGCAGTGGCGTTGGAGCAGGTAGCCCCTCGCAATGAAAAATGTAATGGCATAACGTGGGGACTTTCCGGGCACTGCGAGGGCAGTGTATGGCTGAAATTGGATTGGGATGGTAAGGCGATTCTTTTCTCTGGCGATTATACTGAGCAAAGTGCGGTTTATCCCTGTGACGTTCTGCGCAATCAAGTGGCTGACCTTGCCGTACTGGACTGCGCGTATGGGCATGACTCTACCCTGTGGAATGACAGCGTGACCGCAGCAGCCGCGGCAGTAGAAAATCTGCTGGAAAAGACTCCAATCGTCTTTTTGCCTGTGCCGAAATATGGACGTGGTCTTGATCTTCTTTTGCAGATACGGCGCAGACTACCCTATGTTCCGTTGTATGGAGACGCTCATTTTTGCAAGCAGACAGAGATAGCGCTTGTTGACGGAAAGTGGTATAAACCGTTGCCGCAGCGAATACTCCGCAGTGTGCGGCCGGACGCAGCGGAAAACGAAGGCGTGGTATTTTTGAGCGACCCACAGCTGCGCGGCGCAGTGGGGGAGCGTGCGAAAGAACTGTTAGAACAAGGCGCAATGGGCATAATGACCGGCACGCCGGATGCGGGAAGTTTCAGCTCTGCACTGCTGGCCGAGAAAAAAATGGAATTTTGGCGCTATCCGGTGCATCTGAATGAAACGCAATGCAGGGCACTGGCAGAAAAAAACGATTTTTCGCAGGTGCTACGCTATCACAGTCCGAATTTTGCATCCCCCCGCAGAATCACCATCAAATGATTGGAATGGAAGTGCTATGACATACAAAGAAATACGTGCAAACGAAGAAGTCAATGCCCTATTGGATAAGGGCAACAAGAATCTGGGATTGCTTGGATTCACGGACCACTCAAAGGCGCATTGTACCCATGTTGCGGAAACGGCGGGGCACATTTTGAAAAAATTCAATTATGATGCTCACGACATTGAATTGGCAAAAATTGCAGGGTATATGCACGACATCGGCAATGCCATCAACCGTACTCATCATGCCGAATACGGAAGTTTGCTTGCTAATGAGATTTTACGCAGCAGCGACCTTACTGTGCAAGACCGCATCACGATCGTTTCCGCGATAGCGAACCACGATGAATCCACGGGCGGCGCAGTGGATGCCATATCTGCCGCGCTTATCATTGCGGACAAAACCGATGTGCGGCGCAGCCGTGTGCGTCAAAAACCGAAAGCAGCCTTTGACATTCATGATCGGGTGAACTACGCGGTCACGGATCAGACATTGAAAATCAACGCCGAAAAGCGCGTGATTTCTTTGAATCTTCAACTGGACACGGGAATCTGTTCCATGTATGAGTATTTTGAGATATTTCTGGGACGTATGCTGATGTGCCGTGGTGCAGCGGAACTGTTGGATGCGACTTTCAAATTGACTGCCAATGGCGCTAAGGTGTTGTGAAATCGAAAAGCCTCTGCCGACACCCAAACCGGGTATCGACAGAGGCTCATTGCGTATTTTACTGATGCTTTATCGATGCTTTACGAGAATGTGGTTGCACTTTTTTCAGTCGTCTGCTACGCTTAGTTACGAATATAAAAACACAACAGTTTTTGTGTGGTTGAGGAAATTCTGTGAATCGAGGTGACCAGCATGACCTACAAGACAATCGTGATCGACTATGCACCCAAGGCAAAGGAAATGGCGGCAGCTATTGAAATAACAGCGAATGAACGCGCACAGGAGGGATGGGAGTTGATGACGTTTTCGGTCACAAATTCTGCCAAGGCGATTTTGGTATTTCGTTTGCCGAATGCTGCCCAGCAGCAGAGAAAATCTATCCCGGAGGAAATTGACAATGAAACCAGATAAAAGCGCTCCGGACAATCAAACATAAAAAGAGGCGGTTCCATCCAACTGCAGCGGCAGCAGCCTTGTCATCGGGCTGAGCCTTGGCGTACTCATTGGAATCATCATAGACGACATCGGTCTTGGCATGATGTTGGGCGTTGCTGTGGGGCTTTGCATTGGCCCGGCAGTCGGTGTGCTACGGAAAAATCAGAAAACAGGGGAGCAAACAAGCGACGATGAAAAGCAATAACGGACTTCGCAGATATGTGCCATCCATGATGCTGTTTCTGCTGTTTGAAGCAGTAGCGGTTACGCTGTGGCTCACAAAGGATAATCTGTTCTATCTGCTGAATTTCAGCTACATCGGAGGATGCCTTGGATTGGGGACGGCACTTTTTACTGCCGGAAAACGTTATGCCCGCCGTTTTGTCCAGTTGGCAGTGGGTAGCTATATGCTGCTATACCTTGGCGTGATTTCCCGTGAGAATATGCAGATTGAAGGGTTCTGGTACTACCTGTTTCTTGGCGTTTTTGAAGCAGCGACCATCCACTACGCGGTTGCAAAGATTTTTGGACCGTTGCTTTTTGGGCGTGGCTGGTGCGGCTACGCCTGTTGGACAGCTATGGTGCTGGACTTTCTGCCTTACAAACAGCCGCAGAAGCCGCGAAAAGAAAAACTGGGTATCCTTCGCTATGTGATGTTTGCTCTGTCTCTGGCATTAGTGTCTGGACTGTTTCTGATGAAGGTGGCGCATTTGGAGCAAATTATGTTCTGGCTTTTCCTTGTCGGGAATGCGCTTTATTACATTGTCGGGTTTGTGGTTGCTTTCCTATTCAAAGATAATCGTGCGTTCTGCAAGTATTTGTGTCCGGTTACGGTTTTTCTCAAGCCCATGAGCTATTTTTCTCTGCTGCGCGTCCACTGCGATGAGGATAAGTGCATTCATTGTGGGAAGTGTCTGAGGGTCTGTCCCATGAACGTGGAGGTCAACAAAGAATCCCGCAAACGGAAAAACGGAACGGAGTGCATTCTCTGCTATGAATGCACGAAAGTTTGTCCTACAAAAGCACTTCATTGACCGATTCCCCTCGTTTTCTACCACAGAGGGATGTCATCTTTCCATCTTTCACTGTATGCTTGAGACACCCAAAAGACGAGGAGGTATTCAACTATGAATCAGACAACCATAGGCAGCTATATTGCACAGAAGCGGTGGGCGCAGAATCTCACGCAGGAACAGTTAGCAGAAAAACTCGGTGTGTCGAACAAGACCATCTCCAAGTGGGAGAACGGGAAGTGTATGCCGGATTACAGCATCATTCAAAAGCTCTGCACCGCGCTTCATGTGACACTTTCGGAGTTGATGGACGGCGAGGACGCGGCTGATAGCAGTGTGCGCGTCTATGACGATGCGCAGATCCTCGACCTATTGCGCCGCACACAGGAGTTGGAACGTCAGAAGGGCATTCTTTGTCGGTGTTTTTAAAGAGTATATAATAGAAATTTAAAGATACCATATCAAAACGGAAAATCAGTTGCGTTTTTAAAAAATATCATGTAAGATATTATCATAAAGGAGGAAGGTCTACTTATGCTGATGATGAAAATCGAAATGAACGCAGACAAGATTCAGGCAGAACAGCGCTATACGATATCTGCCATCAACCGCACTATTGAGTCTGCATTTGCACAGATGAAGTTGCGTAAAGTGGAAGATGCCTCCGGCGCTTTGCTTTATCGTGACAGCGGCAACGCCCGCGATTATGGACGCTTTGGCAAGGTGGTCAACGCACTGAAAAAGCAACCGTGGTTTATGGAGAATGTGTCGGTATGGCGCTTGTATGATAGCGAGGATTCCGATAATCTGAACGATTGCAGCGAGGAAGATTTGCTGCTGCATTATCGCCGTAAGCAACAAGTAGGTGGCTGATGTGGAGCAACGCTATCTGAAAGCAATTAATTTCGATTTGGATATTGAGCCCACCTTGCATGACCCAATTGAGTGATACTATTTTGATACTAAAAAATCAGCAAAAACAGGACACGCCATGAATCTGGGGAAATAGTAATGAAAATGTTCACGAAAAACTAAACATATATGTTTAGTAAAAATCAAAACTTACCGAGTTTGAATAATTCCTCTACCCGCCGGGTGCCCGCCCGGCGGGAATTTTTGTTGCGCGGCTGGGGCGGATGATGTACAATAAAATAAAAGCGGAAAGAAGGCACGACCATGAAAGAAATCTCCATCACATCCTTTGACAATCTCCAAATCGGCCAGGCAGAGAACGCAGCAGCGGGGACCGGGTGCACGGTGTTCCTGCTGGGCAAAGACGGTGCCCCGGCGGGACTGGATGTTCGCGGCGGCGGGCCTGCTTCGCGGGAGAGCGAGCTGCTCAAACCGCTGGCGGCGGCGCAGGTCATCCACACCATTGTGCTGGCGGGCGGCAGCGCATTCGGGCTGGACGCCGCGGGCGGTGTGATGCGCTATCTGGAAGAACGCAATATCGGTTATGACGTAGGTGTGACGAAAGTGCCACTTGTCTGTCAGGCAGATCTCTTCGATTTGACCGTGGCGGATGCCCGCACCCGGCCTGATGCCGCCATGGCGTACCAAGCCTGTGCCAATGCCGAGAACGGCGGCAACTATCGCGACGGCAACTACGGTGCAGGCACCGGCGCGACTGTGGGCAAGCTGCTGGGCATGGATCACTGCATGAAATCCGGCATCGGCAGTTATGCCGTGCAGGTCGGCCCGCTGAAAGTCGGTGCGGTTGTGGCCGTGAACGCGGCAGGCGACATTTATGACTACGAAAACGGCTGCAAGGTCGCGGGTCTGCGGGCAGACGATGGCAAGACTTTCCTAGACTCCGAACAGTTGATGCTGGAAAAAATCGACGTACAGGAGAATAAATTCGTCGGCAATACAACGATTGGCGTGGTATTTACCAACGCCAGATTTGACAAAACACGGCTGTGCAAGATTGCAGGCATGGCGCACGACGGTTACGCCCGCACCATCCGCCCGGTGCATACCTCGGCAGATGGGGACAGCATCTACGCAGTCTCGCTGGGGGATGTGGCAGCTGACCAGGATGCAGTGGGTGCGCTGGCGGCCCGGGTGATGGCTAAAGCAATTCTGCGCGGCGTGCAGGCGGCTGAGGGAGCCTACGGATTCCCGGCAGCGCGGGATCTATAAGATAAATTACCGGCGTAAGGCGGGGCGTCGGGGATGTAGCCTCTACAACAGGGCGATAACAACGGTGGCCAGGAGACTGGCCACCATATAGGGTAGATATACACGGAATAGAGAAAACCCGCTCTCCCGCAGCCATTGCACACCGCCCGATTTCGCGGTATAATAAATCCAACACGAGGATCGACAGGGGAGAACCATCACTTTTATGGCAAAGCTGGATGAACAAATCAAGACCATGGCGGGCTACTTCGCGGCGGATTGCGAGGCTGACGGTAGACTTTCGCTTGTGCTGGAAGTGGAGCACTTCATCACCTGTTCAGATGGCCGCGCGGCGGACTTTGCTGCCGTGCAGGCAGCCATGCAGGATATGCAGCAGCAGGCCGACGCGCCAATCATCGTAGACGGCACCTACATGGGGTACAGCGGCCTGGCCGCGTCGGTCACGGTGGGGCCTGCGTGCCAGCTCTGCCTGACGCTGGCCCCGCAGCGGGACGTGCAGGACATGATGGACCTGTACAACCGCCTGTATCTGCAAATGGGGCTGGCGCTGGCGGCGCATGGCCTGCGTGCCTGGGCGCTGGGCTGCCACCCCACCACCCGCGCCGAGGCCCTGCCCCTGGTGCCGCGCACCCGGGATGAAGCCATGGACCGGTATTTCAAAAATACCGGCTCCTGTGGAACGCAGGTGATGCGCGGCACAGCGGCGACACTGCTCTTGATTGACTATTTTGATGAGATGGATTTTGTGCGCAAAATGCGTGTGGCCAGCCTGCTTACACCATTCTTTGCGCTGCTCTGCGACAATGCGCCCATCTACCAGGGCAGCCGCAATTCCATGTGTAGTGTGCGCACGCGTATCTGGCAGGATGTGGATCACGACCGCTGCGGCGTTGTGCCGCACCTGATGGATCCGGACTTCGGCTTTGCCCGCTATGCGGAGAATGTGCTGACCAAGCCGCAAATTACCGCCTGGCGCACCGGCAGGGTAAAGGCTGTGGGCAGCAAGACAGCCCCAGAGCTGTACGCCGCCCACCTTAGCCAGAGGGAAGCCGCACAAATCTTGTCCAATTTCTTTTACGATGTGCGGCTCAAATCCCGCATTGAACTCCGCGCCGCAGACAGTATGCCGCCGCGCTATATTGCGGCCTACGCCCAACTGGTCAAATCGGTGTTCGGCAGCCCGGCCGCGCTGCAAAACGTGCTGCGGCACTACGCGGGCATCACGACGTTGGATATCACCACGGCCAAGCTGGCGGTCTGCAAGGACGGCTTCAACGCGCTGGCTTACGGCAAGCCCATCAGCGGCGAGCTGGCCTGGCTGCTGATGCAGGCCCGCAGCCGCACGCCCTCCCAGGAGGAACGCGCCCTGCTGGATCCCTTCATGGCACTGGTCATGGAACGGAAAACCATCCGTGAAATGGAAAATTATAACGAATAATCGACGATGCTGCGGGTATACTAGCCCCTGAAAGGGGGCTGTGCCGTGCGGGAGACATCGTATCATGTGGTCATCGGGGAGATGACCGTGCGAGCACTGTGGGAGATGCAGAACGTCATGGACTGCATCCCCGATGAACTGTGGGACCACTGTTACGGCGGCGCACCGCTGTGGCAGCATTTGTACCACACGCTGCACCACCTGGATCAGTGGTTCATCAACCCGCGTGACAACGATTTTGTAGAACCGCCGGTCCACACGCCGCACTTGCAGGAGTTGGATATCTACCCGGCCACGCACTTGTCGCGCCGGGACATGGATGACTATTTTTATACGATAAAAGCAAAACTGTCGATTTATCTGACTTCGCTGCATGACGAAGATTTATTGCAGCGGCCCGAGAACTGCGAGTGGACACGGTTTACGCTGATTCTGTCGCAGTATCGTCACTTATATATGCACATGGGGATGCTGATGGGCTTTGTCGAGGCCGAGACCGGCCTATGCCCGCGCATTTTGCAGGTGGGTGAAGAACCCCCGACTCCGCCCTACGACCCATACGAATGAGAGGTTTTTATGAAGTGTTTCTCTGCCGCTGCGGCGGTGGTGCTGGCGGCTATGCTGTGCGGCTGCCGGCAAAAAGCAGATATGACCCCGGTGTGGCAGACTGACCTGCCCACCACCGGCGTACATATGGAACTGAGCAACACCGATGACATCAGCTTTGACCCTGCCTACTACGCGCAGACGCGGGAGGATGCCTTTTACAACAATCTGCACGAGATATCCGCTGTCATGGCGGAGGGTGCACCGGTCGTCACCTTCTACGGCGTGACGGCGGACGAGGTGAAGCTGATTTATCTTGAAAACATCGGCGACTACCTCTATGTGGACTACGACCGCGTGGCACCGCAGGAAAAGCTGGATTACGTGCGCATCGACGGCGACGGCTATGTCTCCTACAAGCTGGACACCGCGTACAATTTTGAGTTTACGGTCACGACGGATAAGGGTGAGGATCAATATCTGGTCGTGAGCCGGAGAAGCGATATTCAATAAAAAATGCCTGCCGCAGGGGAAGTGAACGATGTCACTTGCGGCAGGTATTTTATACATTAAGATTTTGGCATATCCAGCGTCGTGGTGGGGAAAGCAAACTCGCAGTCGTCCGCGCGGACTTTATCAAGAATCAGCAGGTTCAGGCGGTTCTTGACCTGCAAATAATCGCGCAGAGAAGTTTTAGTTATGTACACGCGGCACAGCAGGTCGATACTGTAATCATTGAATTTATCAAGCGTGACACTTACGCCGTTTTCCTTCACATCAGGCTGGGCAAGCAGCAGACCTGTCAAGTCTGTTGTCAGACGTTCCAGCTTTTCGCGGGGAGTATCATAGGTAAGGCCGATGGTAAAACTCCACAGGCGGCTTGTGCGGCAATCACAGTTTTGAATATACTCGGCGGCAACCTTCGAGTTTTCTATCGTAATAACAACATTATCCGGGGTACGTATCCGTGTAGAGCGGAAGGAGATATCCTCGACGGTTCCTTCATAGTCTCCGAAAACCACATAATTCCCAATACCAAAAGGATGCTCCAGCACAAGCGTGATGCCGGCAATCAGGTTGGACAGTGTGGACTGCGCAGCCAGTGAAACAGCGAGGCCGGCAACCCCGGCACCGGTCAGCAGACCGCTGACCGGCACACCCAGGCGGTCCAGCGCCGCAATGCCGGTGAACACCACGACCAGCGCGTGAAAGATATTCTCAAAAAAGCGGCCCATTGTTTGGTGGGTCTGCAAGTCAAGACGATTTTCTGCACTGTGCAGCAGCAAACGGGAAACCGGCGCAGCGCGCCAGCTGCCAAGCCCAAGAAAAAAGATGACCAACAGATCGGAGCCGACATCCAATACATTCTGGAATTTGGCATCTGTGACAAATACAAATGGCAGCATAGAAATAGCCAGCAAGAAAAGAAAAACACGCAGTATCATAGCAAGCGGAAAAACGTAACTTTCCAGCAAAATGTGCAGCCACGATGCCATGTGGGACTTGGTACGCCTTAGAAAGCCATCGGCAATGCGGCGGAAGAGCATCGGCAGCACAACGGCTAAAAGCGCCAGCACCAGAGAGGGAACCAGCGTGCCCAAATCAAACGAAAAATCAAACATAGGATACCTCGCGCATAAGTTTCTGCGCTGATTATACCACAACCTCTTGCATTTTGCAAAAACTGTGCTATACTATTGCACAGAAAGTCTGTTTCAGGGCGGGGTGTGATTCCCCACCGGCGGTAAACGGCGCAAGCCGTAAGCCCGCGACCGGCTGTTTTGGCAGCCGCTGACCCGGTGCGATTCCGGGGCCGACGGTATAGTCCGGATGAAAGAAACGGAAAGCTGACTGCTTTGCTTTTCTGCGCCCTGCTGTATATTTGTACGGCAGGGCGTTTTCTTTTGCAAAGGGCAGGGCAGAGCCTCCCGGGTTCGTGAGCTGACTTTCACACTATTTTCGGGAGGTAAATCTCATGCAAAACTCTACAACCAATGTCCGCAAACTCACCGGTACCGCCATGCTGGGTGCTGTCGCCGCCGTATTGATGTACCTGGAATTTCCCATTCCCATCATGCCGTCCTTCGTCAAGCTGGATGTATCTGAACTGCCCGCCCTGTTGGCGGCCTATGCCTACGGCCCGCTGTCCGGCATCGCGGTCTGCCTGATCAAGAACCTGATCAAGCTGCCCAGCACCAGCACGGCCGCTGTCGGTGAGCTGTTCAACTTCGCCATGGGTGCGCTGTTCGTCGGCGTGGCGGGCTTTGTCTACAAGCGCAGCAAGACCCGCCGAAGTGCCCTCATCGGCGCAGGGCTGGGCGCGCTGGTTATGGCCGTCGTCAGCGTGCCGTACAACTATTTCATTGTTTACCCGGCCTATGTGGTCATGTACCACCTGCCGCTGGAGGCCATCATCGGGATGTACCAGGCTATCAATCCCAGCGTGGACGGCCTGCTGGCCTGCCTGCTGACCTTCAATCTGCCGTTCACCCTTTTTAAGGGTCTGCTGGATGCGGCGCTCTGCTTCCTTATTTATAAGCCCCTGTCGCCGATTTTGCATGGCAGAAAGTAAAAACCACACACGCCACGCAATCTGCCCCACTTTTGTGCAAACCTGCCGAACTGCACAACCAATTATCGTTGACTTTGCCTAAAGTCTATGGTACACTAACTACACAACAACAGAATAGCAACTTATCAAGAGCGGCTGAGGGAACAGGCCCGATGAAGCCCGACAACCTGCGTGCAAACGCAAGGTGCCAAGTCCTGCGGGAAACCGAAAGATAAGCGTTTACGCGCACAGTCTTTCCGGCTGTGCGCTTTTTTGTTTCCAGGGTTGCGTTTCTGCCGAATATTTTATAGGAGGCTTTTTCCCATGTCCAAAGTTCTTTTCACGTCCGAATCTGTCACCGAGGGGCATCCCGACAAAATCTGCGACCAGATTTCCGATGCCATCCTCGATGCCATCCTGGCCCAGGATCCCGGTGCGCGTGTAGCGTGCGAGACGACCTGCTCCACCGGCCTTGTCCACATCATGGGCGAGATCACCACGAGCTGCTACGTTGACATCCCCGGCACCGCCCGCGAGGTCATCCGCTCCATCGGCTACGACCGTGCCAAGTACGGCTTCGACTGCGATACCTGCGGCGTTATCACCAACATCGACGGCCAGAGCCCGGACATTGCCCTTGGCACCAACGATGAGGTTGCCGGTGCGGGCGACCAGGGCATGATGTTCGGCTACGCCTGCAACGAGACGCCCGAACTGATGCCGCTGCCCATCAGCCTGGCCCACAAGCTGGCCAAGCGCCTGACAGAAGTCCGCAAGAACGGCACCCTGGATTATCTGCGCCCGGACGGCAAGAGCCAGGTCACGGTCGAGTATAACGACGGCAAGCCGGTCCGCATCGACGCCGTGGTCATTTCCAGTCAGCACAGCCCCGACGTCAGCCAGGAGCAGCTGCATGAGGACATCCGCCGCGAGGTCATCGAGAAGGTCATCCCCGCCGAACTGCTGGACGAGAACACCAAGTATTACATCAACCCCACCGGCCGCTTTGTTGTGGGCGGCCCGCAGGGCGACTCCGGCCTGACCGGCCGCAAGATCATCGTTGACACCTACGGCGGCTATGCTCGTCACGGCGGCGGTGCTTTCAGCGGCAAGGATCCCAGCAAGGTCGACCGTTCCGCCGCTTACGCTGCCCGCTGGGTCGCCAAGAATGTGGTTGCCGCAGGTCTGGCTACCAAGTGTGAGGTCGAGCTGGCCTATGCCATCGGCGTTGCCAAGCCGGTTTCCATCATGGTCGATACCTTCGGCACCGGCACGGTCGCTGATGAGAAGATCGAGCAGGCTGTCGAGAAGGTCTTTGACCTGACCCCCGCTGCCATCATCCGCGACCTTGACCTGCGCAAGCCCATCTACCGGCAGCTGGCTGCCTACGGTCACATGGGCCGTGAGGACTTGGGCGTGAAGTGGGAGAGCACCGACCGCGCCGACGCCTTGAAGGCTGCTGTCGCTGAATAAAAAATATTTTTGTCCCTGCGCCATAACGGTGCAGGGACATTTTTTGTGTTTTGGGGATTTGCCAAACGCCCCCATATGGGGTATAATATCTTTATCTGTGAAAGTGCGGCGATTTTGGCGGAAAGGGGGCAGACCATGGCTGAAAAACAGAACCAGCAGCTGATGAAGCTGGAAGGCGTCGTCGAGCACGTCATCTATGAAAACGCCGAGTCCGGCTATGCCGTGTTCGAGGTCGATGCAGGCGGCACCGACGTCGTTGTTGCGGGCAACGTGGGCGGCGTGGATAACGGTATGTCCGTGACCGTCTACGGCCATATGGTCAATCACCCCAGCTATGGCGAACAGTTCAAGGCCGAGACTATCGAGGCCAGCCTGCCAGAGGATACCAGCGCCATTTTAAGCTACCTGTCCAGCGGCGTGCTGCCCTACATCGGGCCTTCCACCGCCAAAAAGCTGGTGGCAAAATTCGGCGAAGATACGCTCAACGTTATCGCCCAGACTCCGCAAAAACTCTGTGAGCTCAAGGGCATCAATGAGCAGAAAGCCGCCATCATCTCCAACGAGTTCCGCCGGATGTACGGCGTGCGGGAGGTCGTGGCCTGGTTTGCCCGCTATGGCCTGACGGCCCAGCAGGCTGTGACCGCCTACCGTGCCTTTGGCCCGCACACCGTTGAGGCATTGACCCAGAACCCCTATCTGCTCTGTGGAGAGCCGCTGCAATTAAAATTCGGCCAGGTGGACGGCATCGCCGCCGCGCTGCAATTTGAAACCGGCTGCCGCCTGCGTGTCGCGGCGGGACTGCTCTACGCGCTGCGCCACAATGCGGGCAACGGCCACACCTGTCTGCCAAGGGATAAACTGCTAGATTCCACGTCAAAATTCCTGCGCGTGCCGCCCGACGAAATCGAAGCGGGCCTGGACGAACTTCTCAGTGCCGAGGAACTGCGCACCCGCACGTTTGACGGGGTGGAGTATATCTACCTGCCCGACCTGCTCAGTGCCGAGGAAGATATCGCCGCGCGGCTAGGCCAGCTGTCCACCTTCCCGACCGAGGTGCCCAAGACGCTGGACGCCGATATCCGCGTGCTGGAAATGGCCCAGGGCTTTGAGTACGCGCCGTTGCAAAAGCAGGCCATCAAGCTGGCACTGTCCAGCCGCGTGATGGTGCTGACCGGCGGCCCCGGCACCGGCAAGACGACGACGGTCAACGCGATTTTGAGCCTGTACGAGGCCCTGTATGACCGCGTGGCACTCTGCGCCCCCACAGGCCGCGCCGCCAAGCGGTTGAGCGAACTGACCGGGCACGCAGCTTCGACCATCCACCGCCTGCTGGAAGTGGATTACAGCAGCGGCAATGTGCGTTTTATCCATAACGAAAAAAACCTTTTAAAATATGATGTCATCATCCTGGATGAGATGAGCATGGTGGACGTCAAGCTGTTCCAGGCGCTGCTGGCGGCGGCGCGGTATCACTGCCGCATTATTATGGTAGGAGACGCCGACCAGCTCCCCAGCGTCGGCCCGGGCAACATTCTGGGCGAGATTTTGCGCGCGGGTGTTGTGCCTACGGTGCGCTTGACGGATATCTTCCGCCAGGCGCAGCAAAGCCTCATTGTCCAGAACGCCCACCGCATTGTCGAGGGCCGGATGCCCCAAAAGGGTGGGGCCAAAGATGACTTCTTCTTGATCGAATCCACCGGCCTTGCCTGCCAAAAGCTCGTCTGCGACCTGGTCAGTAAGCGCCTGCCCAAGGCCTACGGTTTTGACCCGGTCAAGGACATTCAGGTGCTTTGCCCGACCAAAGTCGGCCCTACCGGCAGCGTGGAGCTGAACAAGAAATTGCAGGAAATTTTGAACCCGCCTGCCAAGGGCCGCGCCCAGATCGGCACCGCCGAAAGTGCAAAAATTCTGCGTCTGGGCGACAAAGTTATGCAGGTGAAAAACGACTACGACATCACCTTTGAGCGCGACGGTGCCGAGGCTGGCGTCGGCGCGTACAATGGCGACCTAGGCATCATCACCGCTGTGGATGTAGATGCCCGCGCCGTTACCGTGATGATGGACGACCGCAAGTACACCTACACCGCCGACCAGCTCAATGAACTGGAACCTGCCTACGCCGTGACCGTACACAAAAGCCAAGGCTCGGAGTTCCCGGCCGTGGTGCTGCCGGTGGCCGATGTGCCCGCCAGGCTGTGCTACCGCAACCTTTTGTATACCGGCGTGACCCGCGCGCGCAAGCTCTGTGTGCTGACCGGCACGGCCCGCACCGAGCAGGCTATGGTGGAGAATGTGCGCCAGAATATGCGGTACAGCGGATTGCGCTATTTGCTGAAGGATGCCGCCACGCCGACGGAGGAAAAAGCCCATGAAACAATATGACATCGGAATCGACTTAGGGACGACCTCCATCATTATTGCGACGGAGGAGCAGGGCGTTGTGTTCCGCCAGCCGACCATCGGCGCGGTGGATACCCGCACCAACTCCATCATTGCAGTGGGGGACGAAGCCCTGAAAATGGTGGGCCGTGCGCCCGCCCACATCGACCTGGTACGCCCTTTGCGGGATGGCATCATCCAGGATCACCGCATGACGAACGAATTGATCGTGCGGTTCGTTAATGAGGTCTGCCGCTCCCGCATCTTCAAACCGCGCATTGCGGTCTGCGTGCCGGCGGCCATCACCGGCATTGAGGCGGACGCCGTTGTGGAGTCTGTCATGGCGGCGGGAGCCAAGCAGGTGTTTTTGGTAGATGAGCCTGTAGCCGCCGCGCTGGGGGCCGGGCTGCAGATTCGCCAGCCCCACGGCTGCATGGTCGTGGATATTGGCGGTGGCTCCACCGATATTGCCGTCATCAGCATGGGCGGCCGGGTCAAGGCCGCCAGCCTGCCTGTGGCGGGTAACGCCTTTGATAACTGCATCGCCCAGTATATCCAGGAAAAGTATCAAATTGCCATTGGGCCGCTGACTGCCGAACAGCTGAAAAAGCAGGTGGCCTGCTGCACCCGCAGCGAGTTTGAGGGGGTTATGGAGGTGCGCGGCCATTCGTGGGAGACGAACCTGCCCGCGCGGCGGCTCATCTACACCCGCGATCTTTACGAGCCTGTGCAGGAGTTGGCCGCCCGCATTGCTACGGCAGCCCGCAATGTGCTGGAAAGCACCCCGCCAGAACTGGCAGCTGATGTATCCAGTACCGGCGTGCTGCTGACCGGCGGCGGCTCGCTGCTGCGCGGGCTGGCAAGTTATATTGCGGGTGAGCTGCACACCGATGTAGCCATTGCGCCCGACCCCTTGAACTGCGTTGCCCGCGGCACGGCCATCAGTTTGAGCGAAGGAAAATATCTGACCGCAGGTTTCCGCGATGCCACGCCCAAAAGCTGGAACCGCCGCCTGAACCACACCCACGACCCTTTCACCGCGGAGTGAGGTGTGGTATAATAAAAAATATCCTCTGTGGAGACAACGCCGCCGTGTAGGGGCCGGGTATACCCGGCTCTCGGCCTTCCCATAAGCAGTCGTTTTCCCTCCACGGCAGGGCCGGGCATACCCGGCCCCTACAAAGTAAGGGGGCGAACACCCCACGAAAGGATTTCCCATGCCTGACATCACCGCTGAATATCTCGCCCTGCGCGATCAATATATCGAGGCTTGCTTTGCCCGGCTCAACCCGGTACAGCGGCAGGCTGTCTTTGCCACCGAAGGTCCGCTGCTGATTCTGGCGGGCGCAGGCTCCGGCAAAACCACCGTGCTGGTCAACCGCATTGCCAACATCATCCGTTTTGGCTCGGCCCACGGCAGCCGTGAGCTGCCCCGCACTGTGACCGAAGCTGACCTCAACGACCTGCGCACTGCCGTCGCCAATGGCCGTGACCTACCCCGGGAGACCGCCTATCTGGCCGTGCGCCCGGCACGCCCCTGGAACGTGCTTGCCATTACCTTTACGAACAAAGCGGCGGGGGAGCTGAAAGAGCGCCTGCGCACCATGCTGGGGGACACCCTGGGCGGCGACGTCAATGCGTCGACCTTTCACTCTGCTTGTGTGCGGATGCTGCGCCGTGACGCCGAGCGCATCGGCTTTCCCAAAAGCTTTACCATCTACGACTCGGACGACCAGCAGCGCGTCATCAAGCAGATTTATAAAGATTTGATGATTGACGACAAATTCTTGCCGGTCAAGTCGGCCATCGGGCAGATTTCTTCCTATAAGGATAAGCTCATGTCCGCTGAGGAAGTGGCTGCCGAGATCCCTGCCAATACCAAGGCGCAGCTGATCTCCAAAATCTATACCACCTACGCCAACCGTTTGAAAACCGCAGGTGCAATGGACTTTGACGACCTGATCTTCCACACGGTCAAGCTGCTGCAAAATGACGCAGAAGCGCGGGAATATTACCAGAACCGCTTCCGCTATGTCGTCGTGGACGAGTATCAGGACACGAGTGTGGCGCAGTTCCATTTGGTGCGTCTGCTGGCGGGCGGCACGAACAATGTCTGCGTCGTCGGCGACGATGACCAGTCTATCTACAAATTCCGCGGTGCAACGATTGAAAATATTCTAAACTTCGAGAAGGTCTTTGCCGGTGCCAAGACAATTCGACTGGAGCAAAACTATCGCTCCACCGCTAATATTCTGAATGCTGCCAACAGCGTCATTAAGAACAACATGGGCCGCAAGGGCAAGACCCTGTGGACCGAGAGCGGCGACGGCGAGAAAATCCACCACTATACTGCCATCAATGAGCAGGACGAGGCCAGCCATATCGCGGATATCATCGGCGAGCATCTGCGCGAGGGTGCTTCCCTGAAAGACCACGCCGTGCTCTACCGCATGAACGCCCAGTCCAACCCCATCGAGACTTACTTCGCCCGCGCGGGCATCCCGTACCGCATCGTCGGCGGCCAGCGCTTCTTTGACCGCAAGGAAGTCAAGGACATCAACAGCTATCTGGCCGTCATCGTCAACCCCCGCGACGATGTGCGCCTGCGCCGCATCATCAACGAACCGGCACGTAAAATTGGCGCAGCAACGATTGAAAAAATCGGTGAGTTGGCTGCCGGTAAGGGTGTGCCGATGATGGAGGTCATCGCCCATGTGCGTGAGTATCCCGAATTGCAGCGGGCCGCCGCCGCACTGGAACGCTTTTACGAGATGTACCGTGAGCTGTGCGACCTCTCTGTCAGTGAGCCGCTGGATGTGTTTGTTGGCGACGTCATTGCCAAGACCGGCTACGAGGCCATGCTGAAAGCTATGAAGGAGGAGGGCGAGACCCGGCGCGAGAACCTGGGTCAGCTCGTCAGCTCCATCAAGACCTACGCCGATCAGAACGGCGAGGACGCGACACTCTCCGGCTTCTTGGAGGAAGTCGCACTGATCTCCGACTTGGACAGCTATGACGACGACGCGGACAGCGTCACAATGATGACAATACACTCGGCCAAGGGCCTGGAGTTCCCCTACGTTTTTGTCGTAGGTATGGAGGACGGCATCTTCCCCGGTGATATGGCCAAGTATAATGAGGAGGACATGGAGGAGGAGCGCCGCCTTTGCTATGTCGCCATCACCCGCGCAAAAAAGGAACTGTACCTGTCTACTTCCCGCACGCGGATGATCTTCGGCCAGACGCGGCGCAACCCGCCGTCCACCTTCCTGAGCGAGATCGACCCGGACCTGCTGGACGAGAGCCAAAGCCCCGAGCTTGCCGGCTATGGCGGCGGCTTCGGTGCAGGGTACGGCACATACAGCACCAATGTCCCGGGCGGACGCAGCGGTTACTCCGGTGCGTCGCGCGGGTATCTCAACAGCGAGTATAACGCCCACCCCGGTGGCTTCGGCGGCGGATACAGCAGCGGCTTTGTCAGTGGCGGGCACGAAAGCCCCAACTCCTACGGCGGCCGCCATCAAGTACAGTCCACCGGGTTCGGCTCCGGCTATGGCCGCAGCCGCGCGGGCGGCAATACCGCCCCGGCCGGTGCGGGTACATCCACACTGGCGGGTGCGCCCGGTGCCACCCCTAAAAAGCCGGAAGTGAAAAAGACCGTCAGTTATGCGCCCGGCGATATCGTGGACCACCGCGTCTTTGGCCGCGGCAAGGTGCTGAAAGCCACACCCATTGCAGGGGACTGTATCGTTGAGATTCAGTTCGACCGCGTCGGCGTCAAAAAGACGATGGCCAACTATGCACCGCTGAAAAAAGTGGAGGAATGATATGTTAGTCCAGCTCATTGCCCATACGAACGACCCGGAAAAAACCATCGCCGCAGCGGCGAAGCTCTGCTACTCTGACGCTCACATTGAAACGCTGTTGGACGGTCTGACGCCCGAAAAGACCGAGGCATTTTTGCAGCGTCTCAACGATGTAGGCCACGCCAGCCCCATTGAACACGCCAGCTTCACCTTCGGTATTGAGGGGGTTTCCCGCACGTTTCTTGCGCAGGTCACGCGGCACCGCATCGGCAGTTTCAGCGTGCAGAGCCAGCGCTATGTGCGGCTGGAAGATTTTCGCTACGTCATCCCGCCGGAGATCGAGGCCATCCCCGAGGCAAGGGCACAGTTTATCGCCTCGATGAACGACGACGCTAAAAAATACCTGGAACTGGTCCAGACGCTGGAAAACGCCCATACCGCCCGCCTGATGGCTGAAGGTCTGAACGAGAAAGCCGCCCGTGCCAAGGCAAGCAAGCAGGCCAACGAGGATGCGCGCTTTGTGTTGCCCAACGCCTGCGAGACGAAAATGGTCATGACAATGAACTGCCGCAGTCTGCAGAACTTCTTCAACCTGCGCTGCTGCAACCGCGCCCAGTGGGAAATTCGCGCCGTCGCCGATGAGATGCTGCGGCTGGTCATGCCCATTGCGCCCCACATTTTTGCAAGTGCAGGCCCGCGCTGCCTGGTCGGCCCCTGCCCGGAGGGCCGTATGTGCTGCGGCCAGCAGGCCGAGGTGCGCGCCAAATACGCCAAACTCAAAGAGGAGGCAGTGTAAATGGGACAGCTTATCATTTTTGAGGGGCTGGATGGCTCCGGCAAGGGTACCCAGACAAAACTGACGGCCCAGCGGTTACAGGAGCAGGGAAAAGACCTGCGGCAGATCACCTTCCCCAACTACGAGAGCGATTCCTCGGCACTGGTCAAGATGTACCTGTCCGGCGCGTTCGGCGACAAGCCCGACGACGTCAATGCCTACGCGGCGTCCAGCTTCTACGCCGTCGACCGTTATGCCAGCTACAAGACTGATTGGGGCGAGTTCTACCGCGAGGGCGGCCTGGTGCTGTCCGACCGGTATACGACTTCCAACGCCGTGCATCAGTGCTCCAAGCTGCCGCCGATGCACTGGGACGGATTCTTGAACTGGCTGTTCGACTTTGAATATAAAAAGTTCGGCATCCCCGCGCCCGACGCTGTGATTTACCTTGCCGTCGACCCGGATGTCTCCCAGAAGCTCATCACCGAGCGCTACCACGGCGACGAGACGAAGAAAGATATCCAGGAGAAGGACACCGAGTACATGGCCCGCAGCCGCGCCGCCGCCGAGTACTGCGCCCGCACGCTGGGCTGGCACCGCATTGAATGCACCGTCGAGGCAAACGGCGCAAAATCCATGCGCTCTGTCGAGGATATCAACGCCGAGATACTTGCGAAATTGAACAGCATCCTGTAAAATAGTGTAGATATTGCACCTGCAAAACGAACCGAAAAAAAGAGGTGACCCCATGCTGCGCAAAGCGACACAAGATGATTTGCCTGCGCTGGTGGCGCTGCGCTGCAAGGCTGCCAGGACCAACCGCACCGACGCCGCAGGCTGGCTGCAAAATGTGGCCGGGCTGGAAAATATCCTGCTGCTGGTAAAATCCGGCGCACCGCCCGCGGCTATGCTGGCGGCTGTGCCGGTGGAATACGGCCAGCATCACGGCGTCTGGCTCTGCGGCCTGGCAGGGGAGCAGGGCGTCCCGCTCGACCGTCTGCTGCCCAAACTGCTGGAAAGCTGCCTGCGGGCTTATGGGGCCAGCGGCTTTGACTTCGCCGTCATGACGCCGGAGGGCGCGCAGCACGCCGACGCACTGAAGCAGCTGGGATTCACCGCCCAGCTGCCGCTGCGGGTATTGCAAACGCCCATCCGCCGCGACCTGCTGGCCCAGGCATCCTTCGACAGCTTGACCGTGCATAAATTGCTGGAAATGCGCCATATCTACCAGCCCGGCTGTATCACCCTGCCGGAGTCGGCCATGAATGAGATCATGACCCAGCTGTACCGGCGCGGGCTGACCGTAGTGTCCAATCGGCGCGGATATGGGTTATACTATACCAGCGGGGATACGCTGCAATTTCTGGAATTGCAGGCCGACAACGACCACTGCGCCGACCGCCTTTTGCAGGCCGCGCGGGAAAAGACCGGCGCAGCCAACGCGCGCATATTGCTGGCTGAAAGCCAGACCCTTTACCTCGGCGCAGGCCGCCGCTGCGGTTACGGTATGCTTGCCTTTTTGGGCAAGCCGTTCCCGGTCACCGATGCGTATTTTAGGATGCTGCTGTAAAGGGGACCGGGCACGCCCGGCCCGCAGTTCAACCATAAAGAACGTTTCTCGTTTCGTTGAGGGCCGCACATATGTGACCCCTACCCGGCGTTAAAAAATCAACCAGGAATCAAAAAGTTAGGAGTATCCCATGAGGATTAATCGTTCCAACCCGGATCAGCCCGCGATGCAGCAGCCGCAGGCACAGCCCCAGGCTGCGCCTGCGGCCCCCAAACCGGCCCCCAAGCGTGAACCGCCCAAGCAGGAGCCGCCCAAACCGAAAAAGGAAAAGCCCAAAAAGAAACCCAAGCACGAAAAATATGACGAGTATGAGGACGACGAAGAAGAGCCGCACAAGCGCCGTTTCCCGTTTGGCTGCTTGATTGTGCTCATTCTTCTGGCGCTGGTGGGCTTTGGCGGCTACAAGGTCAGCCAGTTCTATGCGGAGCTGGACGGCCAGGGCACGCTGGGCGCGGCCCAGACCATCACCGTGCCGGAAGGATCCTCCGTCGCCAGCATTGCCACCCAGCTGAAAGATGCAGGTGTTATCCAGTATGACTGGCTGTTCAAGCAGTATGTCAAGTACAGCGGCAAGGCAGGTGAGATTCAGTACGGCGACTTCGAGGTTCAGTCCGGTATGGCCTACAATGATATCATCAAGGCGCTGTCCGTCGTGACCCGCCGCGCCACCGTCAACGTCACGATTCCCGAGGGTACGACTGCCGTCGGTGTGGCACAGATTTTTGTGGATGCAGGCCTGGTGGACGATGTGGATACTTTCCTGTCCTGCGCCAATGGTAACGACGGCTCAGATTGGAGTAAGTACGATTTTTGGAACGCCATCCCCGATAATGACCGCCTCATGAAGTGCGAGGGCTACCTTTTCCCGGACACCTACAACCTCTACGCCGACGAGGACGTCTATTATTATGTAGACCAGCTCTACGGGGAGTTCGCCAACAAGACTGCTGACTTGACCGACACGATTGCCGCCAAGGGTACGAGCCTGGACGATGTGGTCAAGCTGGCCAGCTTCATCCAGGAGGAGGCTGGTTTGGAGAGCGAGGATGCCAAGGTCAGCGCCTGCTTCCACAACCGCTTGGAATCCAGCGACCCGCTGTGGGCGGAGCATAAGCTGGAATCCAACGCCTGCAGCTATATCATGCAGGATAGCGAGAACAACTATCTCTGGAACTCCCCGACGGCTGAGTATTTCGGCTGGCCGGAGGATGGCGCAATTCCCGACGATGTGCTGGCTCTGTACGACACCTACGCCATCAGCGGCCTGCCAGCGGGCCCCATCTCCTGCCCGGGTTATGCCGCCATCGAGGCCGCGCTGAACCCCGACCAGGAGTATCTGGACGAGGGCTACTTCTTCTTCGTCACAGGCCACCCTGACACCGACGTCGCAGGCCAGTATTTCTACGCCAAGACCGCAGACGAGCACTACCAGAACTGCGTCAAAGCGGGCTGGGCGTCGTAAGGCACGAAGCCGCTTTGTGGGGGCCACACATGTATGGCCTTCAACCTTGCCTAGACCGCTCGTATGCCTTTCACGACAGGGCCGGGCATGCCCGACCCCTACGGGACGAATCATGTGAAAACGGAGGAATCATCAATGCTGCAACAGCCGGAACTGCTGGCCCCTGCGGGCAGCCTGGAAACGCTGAAATACGCCGTCATGTACGGCGCGGATGCTGTCTACTGCGCCCTGCCGGAGTTTGGTATGCGCGCAGCCCCGGTCAACCTGACGGTGGGCGAACTGCGCGAGGGCTGCATCTTTGCCCACGCCCGCGGCAAAAAGGTCTACCTGACCTTGAATACCCTGCCCACCAACGAGGAACTGTCCAAACTGCCCCAGTATATCCAGGATGCTGCCGAGGCAGGCGTAGATGCCTTTATTATCGCTGACCTGGGCGTGCTGGCATTGGCTAAAAAGTATGCCCCGCAGGTCGAGCGCCATGTCTCGACCCAGGCGGGCATCACGAACTACGAGGCCGCCAAGGTCTGCTATGAGCTGGGGGCCAAGCGCGTTGTGCTGGCCCGTGAGCTGCCCCTAACCGAAATTGCCCAGATCCGCGACAACTGCCCAGCTGATTTGGAGCTGGAAGCCTTTGTCCATGGCGCTATGTGCATGAGCGTGTCGGGCCGCTGCCTGCTGTCCAGCTACATGGCGGGCCGCAGTGGCAATCGCGGCGAGTGCGCACAGCCCTGCCGCTGGAAGTATAACCTCGTTGAGGAACACCGCCCCGGCCAGTACATGGAGATAGGGGAGACGCCCGACAACGGCAGCTATATTTTGAACGCCAACGACCTGTGCACAGCTCCGTTTATCGACTTGATTTGCAAGGCGGGCGTGGACTCGCTGAAGATCGAAGGCCGCGCCAAGACGTTCTACTATGTGGCGTCGGTGGTCAGCGCCTACCGCCGCGCACTGGATACCTTCCTCGCTGACCCCTACAACGATAATTTTGAGCTGCCCGATGATGTTATTGAGGAACTGAACCGCACGAGCCACCGCCACTACTCGCCGGGGTTCTACTTCGGTAAGGAGCAGGCCCAGCAGACCCCCAGCCACACCTATGTGCGAGATTGGGATTTTATCGGCACAGTGGACAGCTGGGAGAACGGCATTGCTCACTGTACCCAGCGCGGCAAGTTCAGCGTGGGGGATAACATCGAGATTTTGCAGCCCGACGGCAGTGTCGTCAAGCTGACCCCCGCCTGGATTGAGAACGCCGACGGTGATCGTGTGGACGCCACCCCGCACCCGATGATGCAGTACACCATCCCCTGCGAAACTCCGCTGATGGCGTACAGCCTGATCCGTACGCAGAAGCAGTGATGTTGTGTGGACCACATCACAAAAATATTTTAAAATTCTCGTAAAAATCCCTTGACTTTTTATAGCATATCCCTTATAATATTTCTTGCGCCGGTCGTGAGGGCACAATGCTCTGACCCCTGCGCAAGCTGGGTATGGCCCGGTAGTTCAGTTGGTTAGAACGCTAGCCTGTCACGCT
>ERZ1035001.101-NODE-101-length-57106-cov-10805.538939_pt1 | contig 57106 bp, 81 predicted proteins | sample MGYA00520685_ERZ1035001 | MGnify/ENA primary metagenome ERZ1035001 (study PRJEB33766, sample SAMN09781749) | gut metagenome | biome: gut microbiome | host: Homo sapiens | place: Madagascar | study: EMG produced TPA metagenomics assembly of the PRJNA485056 data... | reverse complement strand
AATAAGTTTATTTTGAGTTTCCTCATAAGAGAGCGTGTTTATTACGCGACAAAAATTAGAGGCCATGTTTCCATAGCCTCATAGAGTTACTTGTCTTTCTTCTTAAAGATCGCTTTGATCAGCATAACAAGTATAATTATCCCGATCACAATATCTGCAATCGGTAACAGCAGTAAGCCTCCTCCTGAAATCAGGACAATGCATCCTATTGTCACCACAATTAATAATGCGATCATAACAATACAAAATGTTATCATAAATCGTACCTCCTATAAAGTTTTAAGATTTTCTCTCATAATATAGAATGTTTCTTACGCGACTAAAAAAGCTAAGAGAGCTTGTTAGCTCTCCTGCTTGTTTTCGTCATCCTTACATACTTCACTGTAGAATAATACTGCGCCACCAGCCATTACCAAAATACCTAATGTAAGTGCGAGTATGGCATATCCAACGCATCCGCAACATCCTAAGATGAAGCCAACGGTGATTATACCTGCTCCTACAAACATATTAAGTCCACCTAATAATTGCTTTAACATAATAAAATCCTCCTTTAAAATTTGTAATAAATTACTCTTCATTAAGGGGCATGTAATTCACGCGAAATAAAAAGAGTCCATGTAATAGTGAAGTGGCCCAGCAAATACGCCAAGCCACTAAACCATTTTGATCACTTGGATCCGTTGCCGTCGTAGTAATCCATTCGGTCGTGATACTGCTGAGTGCTTATTCCAAGGATTATACCAAGAAATGCGTCAATAGCAGTAATTGTACCAACCACCTGCTCACCATAGGGAAGACCCCAAATCTGTGCAAGTGCAAAGTACAGTGTACCGAGCGCAGGGAGCAGATACTGTGCAACCCACTTGAGTACATCATATACCTTATTACTCATCGGCTTTTTCCTCCTTTGGCGGGTGTGCCACTATGTTGAGTTTAACGTCTACCTCGTCCATGACCCTTTTAGCAGAGCCATTGCCACCCATTTTCTGATAGGGTACGTAGAGGTAGTCGTGAAGATTTTCATACTCATCTCGAGTAATCCAATCCCCTCTCTCGAGATATGACATGCCCAGATATAATATTCGATCATGTGCGAGACCAACAAGCATCTGATTTTTCACGTCTTTTTTATCGGCAATCTTTGTAAGAAATGCCCAAAGACCACTAGATGCAAGGACCGAGCACACAATCGTTATAATCGATTCAACGCCCAACTTCATACCCCTCCTTAAGATATTAATCTTTCCAGTTCGCCGGGGATCCATCTCCAAGCGTAATCACCATCTATGGCATAAGCTATTTTGAATAATTGCTCGCCATAGTCAGCGATGAAGTTGCAAACCCATTCCTCAGCCTCAATCCAATACTCTGGTTTTACCATATGATGAATATCATCGAGTAAGTTGAAGCTAATCATAGCACAATGCCCCAGTTCGTGGATCAATACATGGGTAAAGAAGCCACCTGTCAGTTCGCTCGACATATAAATAGTATACGTAGCTGGATTCGTAGTGGCAACTGTCAGTCTACCGGTACGATCCACAAGCTGAGGATTGGTTGGATTTACAATTACTATACGCCACAAATCCCCGTTAAGGTAAAAGGTATTCATGGCGAGAATACTTTAGACAATCATCTCAGACACAAGCTTCTGGACATTCTCCTTCATCCTCTTTCTCATATCGGGATCAGCGGACTTGTAGATTTCCTTCACTGTAGCGATTGTGTCGTTGATGTGCTCGTTGGCATGTTCGTCCATTTCGAGCTTGTCTGCAGCAGACTTCGATTCAGTATAATGCTTTCTGGAAGCACGATACTTGTTGTAAGCATCTCCGTATCTGCTATCCCAGTTGCTGGAATGCTCCGAATACATGTCAGGGTCAACCATATACGATCCGCCGCTTCTGATGCCATCAGACATTTTTACACCAGAACGTCCACCGGCGTTGAATCCCATACGGTACCTCATCCCGTTATCATCGAGGTCTTTAGCCCATGCATCGATCATGTCAAGGTCTTCGTAGGGTCTGTAACCACGAGTTCCTCGACCTGTTGGAGCATAACGGCCGGAAGAATATCTGTTGGGGTTGTAGCCGTAGCGCGACCCTTCTTCAGCATCTTCCATAGCTTCAACTATAGACTTGTAATAACAAGCCTCATAGCAGTTACGCTCAGTCTCTGCCAGGTCTTTGATCATGTCTGTAACTTCACCTGCTTCTTTGGTGTCGATACAGCCGAGACCCTTGGCAAATTCTGATTTTAAGCAGTCGACGAGTTCGGTCTTGAGTTCGCCGATTTTTTCCATATGCATTTCCATATCCTTAATACTCATCGTGATGTCTCCTCCTTAAGCGCGTCTTGATACAAACAGAACAGGGTTAGCGCCAACTGTAACTGTAGTTGTACCAGTGTTTGTAACGGTGATGCGATCGTAATCGTCACAGCAGTTTCTTACAGGTATAGCAGTAGAAACGTTGTTAAGATCACCGGTAGCAGCTGTGGTAGAAATCATTGTGGATTCATTCACAGTATCGCCACTGAGCTGAATAGACAGCTGAGCAGCACCAGCCGCAGTAGCACCGATATTAGCACTGAAATGTACGTCATAAATGCCTTTTGCACGCAGCTTCACAGAGGAAGTGTTCGCACGGTGGCATTCCGCACATCCGGTATGGAGAACAACTGTATTGAAAGTAATGGACTGGCCCGGGGTGAGTGTCTGGGCAGTCGTATTAGATAATGAAATCATTGTAATACCTCCGAATCGTAAGTCATTTTGAAATGTCAAATAGTAGGAGGGCAACCTACTAAGAAGTCACCCTCCATATTGTTAGCTATTAGCCGCAAACAGAGTTGCAGCCGCAATTGGAACCAGCCCAAGGGTTGCAAGCAGAATATGCAGGAATGGGGCAAGGTCTGATCTGGTTTACGAGATAGTTGTTCTGAGCCTGCTGAGAAGCAGCGAGCTTAAGAGCAAAGTTCTCGTCGCGGAGGTTCTGGGTCTGCTGGTTGCTCATGTAGTCGATAATTCTGTCGCCAAGCTTGTCAATTGCCTGCATAGTGCTGCAATTGTACTGCTGAGCAGCGAACTGAGACTGCATGTTGAGCTTTTCATTTTCGCAGCAGCACTGCTGAATCTGCTGCTGAAGGGTATTTGTATTGATGAGGCCCTGAGTTGTGTTAGCCTGGATAGCAGTATTGATACCCTGTGCAGCAAGCTGATTCTGGTAGCCGAGATTTGTGATGTTAGCGTTAACACCGCTGAAGCCCTGGCAAAGTGCAGACTGAACGCCAGCAAAGCCGTTGAGCATTCCGGTGTTCACAGCGTAGAAGCCATCACAAACGCCATTGTTAACGCCGTCGATCTTTCTCTCAATGTTGGAGAAGTCGGATGCGAGAACATAGCCGTCGATTGCTCCGCCGCCTTCTGTACCACCGTTGGATCTGTTAGCACCCCAACCATTGTTACCCCAGCCTCCGAAGAGAGCGAAGAGGATAATCAGGACCCACCAACCGTTTCCGTCAGCAAAGCCATCACCATTGTTGTTTCTACCTGTTACAGCCGCGATATCAGAAAGTGAAAGACCATTAGAATTGAACATATACCTTGTCCTCCTTATAAAATGTCATGATGTCAAATGTTGAAAAACTGCTTTGCCTTTGAGATTGCATCTTCCTTTTTCATACCGTAAGTATTACAAAGGTTTTCAGCAATCTCCTGTCCCTTTTTCGAGTCACCGCTCTGAATTACATCAATCATATTTTTTGCCGTCGGATTATTCGCTATCTGCGGATTCTGACTCAAAAGAGCCATTGCAAAATTGATAATGTTATTCATTTTGAGCACCTTCCTTCTTGGGAGCATCGCTGTGATTGAACTTAGTCTTGTAACTATTACCGGCACGCTTCTGAGCCTTCTCTATACGATCCAGACGTTCGAGAACATCGTTCTGAAACTTGCTTTGAGTTGATATGTCGCTCGAGTTGGAGACAGGATCCGCTGTAACCTCAGGAACGAATGTAATAGTCTTGATTGCCCCGTTAGCAGTCCATGCCTTAGCATAGATCTTTGAATAGTCATTCGTGGGGAACAGACTTACACTGCCGTCCATTGGTATTTCATTAGGCGTAATCTCGTTTTCGTTATTCACGACACGTCCACCCATGCCAGATGCAACAGGGCGCTGCATGTTCATGGGCTGCTGTACCAGGTTGGCTGACATCTGGTTAGGCATTTGGGGATAGTAAGGGTTATAGTAGTTGCCGTAAGGATTTTGACCATTGTTCATCATAGTAATGACTCCTTTCGAATAGTAAGTTATGTTTGACTCGTGAGATTAATGCACTGGACTCACCTCCACACAATCTCAAAACTGTAAAGAATTGTGTTAATATTTATCAAACAACAGTTGTTACTGCTGGTCGATAGCCTTGTTAGATATCCAACCGCCGAGAGAAGGCACATAAGACCAACCTGTAGCGATATTAAGCTCCTGTCCGCCCTTAACCTGCGTAATAGCGGTAGAATCAGCAGAAGGAAGTTTACGGACATTCCAGTTGCCCTTCTTGACTGTTACCTTCTTGCAGTTCATTTTGATTGTTTTAGAACCGACTCCGATAGCAGAAGAGGTGCCAGGTTTATCAGTGGTTGGGCCGTCAATTGTGATGCCGGGGTTGTCAGTATATGTTAGATAAGGACACTTACCCCACCACTTCCAAGGTCTGAGTGCGAGTTTGGTCTTAATCACACCGTATTCGTGTCCTCTTGCCTCGATGACTTCACCGTTACCGATATAGACACCAACATGACCACTCATAAATACGAGTACACCTGGAATATCAGGCATAGTTGAGATATCTCCTCTCTCGTAGCAGTTAGCCCGCATCATGTTTGCAGATACGTCCTGCGAGCTGTCATACTTGGGGATAGATGTAGGTGTGTCTGACCAGAGGTATCCTTTGATCAGACCTACGCAATCGTGGACTCTTTTGCCGTACTGGGAAGGAAAGTTGTCGTAGGCGGTACCCTCCCATTTATAGAACTTAGGCCACTGTTTCTTCTTGGAAGTATACAGGGCCTCTGTTCCGATCTGACCGAATGTGCCATACCAATAAGGGAGACCCAACTGAGCCTTGGCGTATGCGACCAGACCATAGTTTGTCTTAATCATTTTGAATTTCTCCTTATTCTACAGATTCATATGTCTTCTCAAAAATATCCGGTTTACAAGGATATTTTTCGCCGTTAACGCCAGTAATTATATAATCGCCAATGGAAGCAGTCATGTTGCCTTCAAGCGTGTGAATTATAATCTCTTTGTCAGTCTGATATGCTTCCACCACGACTGGTTTTTTGCGATACTTCTTTGTCTTAGTCATGTTTAATCCTCCTTATTCAGATGTGATAACTGGAATGTCGAATTTCTTAAGTTCTGCTTCCAGCATGTTTATTTCATCTCTGATCAACTGGCGCTCTCTGCTTAATTCTTGAATATCATACGGAGCCGAGTAGCCCATCAATGCATATTCATAGCATTTGGCTATTTTCCAGTCCCCAATAGGACTGGCGCTATCCGACAGTTGCCAACGGCAGTCGGCTATTTTTTGCTGGATTTCATTGTATGTATCCATTCGTCATACCTCCATTTACCCGATACAGAAACAGGGACGTATGGCAACCGAAGCCGAAGCACTGTTGGCGCTGCGCACATTACCACCGTTCGCCATAGCCGTAAAGCCGGTCTCCCAAGCGACCGATCGAAGCCAATACCAACCACGGTTACAAATATATTTTGGTGTGATTCTAAGCAGTGGAAATTGCTTAGAATTTATACCTGTATCATATTTATTGCCAAACAGAGTACCATCCGCCACTTCCGATTCACTCATAATATTAATTTTTACATCAGTCCATGCCCAGCCATTTGTTTGATTTCCAGATACGCTATTGCTCAGAATTTCACGATGTGTCAGCAAATGGTTGTTTAATTTCGCATCAAAATGTGCATTATACACAGGCAATACCGATGCAAACATGAAACTGCCAACATATCCGCCAGTAGTTACATTTGTACCATTCATTCGGTTGTTGCCGATAGCATTATCAGGTACAATAACAGCGTGGTGCTGTGTAAACGCTGTATCGCCTGTATTCAGGTATGTATCCAGTCCAGCAATACGGAATTTTGTATTATAGGTTACTGTCTGCGTCGATTCGACCATCGATTTTGTACCGTCATCACCAGTCTGTTCCACAAAACAGGGAACATTCGCAATGTCTCCCGACAACGTGAAATAGTCTCCAATGTAAATGTCAGAAAACGAGCCGTCAGCAATCATAGCGCAGATATCGTCAATAGTATATCCTTTGGCGAATAAATCATCGCCACGAAAGATATTATTATGATTTTCTGCAATGCTGGTAATCCACTCTGTCTCGTCTTCAGCAGGAAAATCAGGTTCGCCGTTGACGTAACGTTTAACGTCCTTTTCATAGTTTTGAGCGATTTCAACCGCAGTAAGTGCTTTGCTGTATGCCGCCAGACGATAGAAATTATATGCGCCTACCGCGTAATTGGTATCACCTGCGCCCAAACAGCCCAGATACGTATTTTTGGTTGATTTCTTGTAGTCGGATAACGTTTTTGTTCCAACCAGTGCGCCGTTCACATAGAACTTAAACGCCTGTCCGTCATAGGTTATAGCCAAACCATATGGCGTTTTCTGACTGAATGCTGTGGCGATATTCAAGTAACTTGCCGATGCCTCAGAGCGTATAGATGCGATCAGCTGACCATTTTCAGTATAAATACCGAAGCCTGCCTTATCGTAACAGCTGATTATATCATTTTCACCTGTAGTTCCGCCTGTTATTTCAACAAACAATTCTACAGTAAAACGGTCATAATCAATCATGTCAGGTATCTTCATCGCCGTTGCAATACCAGTCTGTTTGATGTAGTGGTTAGATGATATCAGTCCGGAACCACTGCCGTCTGTATATCGGCTCATAGTCTGACTGTTCACCATATCGACCCATGTGTTACCGTTTGTGGCGTGTTTAGGAGGGAAGTTATAGATGCCGTCATAGAACATCTTTGCGCCTGCTACGTATCCCAGCGATGTAGGGGTTATATCAACTGATTCACCACCCCCTTTCGACTGCGACTTAAAAGGGCTAGCACCATCATCAGTCAAGATTATACCAAATGTAGATGGTCCCTTGAGATAGAACTTGTTCTGGCCGCTACGAATAGGAATACGGATTGCATCGCCCGCTGCAATAGTCAGATAGTTGCTATCGACTCCGGGATCTACATCACCGTCGAGCATAACCTGAGCATCTTTGTCAAGATTCTTGACCCAAGCATAACGAGGCAGCTTCTTAGGCTGATCCACAGATGCAACTTTTATATCATACTCTGAGGGAATGATGATCGGAGTCGCAACGTTGAGAACAGTAATTGTGTTTATAACGTCTTTTAAGGAAACATCAATAGTGATATCTCCGATATTAGTATCTGCCATAAATTATCACTCCTTTATGTAGCAGAGTTTGATACTATCCAGTGATCGGTATACGTGTTAGCGTTAACGCTACCGTGATCGACTTTACGATAATTACTTGCCGTATCACGAACCGTGCCGTCTTCATTGTAACGTGTCATGCTGTAGTGGATTTCGCATGTGCTCGAACCATAAGTTATAGAATCTATTTTGAATAATGGCTCCTTGGTGGTAGCTTCATTCCATCCGTAGTTGGTTGAATAGCATCTACCAGTAACAGACTCGCCAGTATTCAGATTTGTCACAGTATATTTGTATGACATTGTCCAATACTGGGCTTGAGTTGGGTGCGGAGTCTTCTCGACCCAGAACTTGATTTCGACAGAATTACCAGAGTTGGTCACTGTATCGAAATCGCCTTCCGATATATTCAGGTAATCATTGGTTTGATCAGTATTTCCAGTGTCCATAGAATTATCTACGGATTTACCGTCATCAGTGGTATTTGTTCCGCCACCATTAACTGCATATTCGTATAAATCTTTATAGATACTTGAAACCACTACCGGATCGAACCCATCACATGAATAATCTTTAGCATAATATGTACCAGGTTCGGATACAGATAATGCAGTTATTGTAGCATCAACGGGAACATTTATATTTCCGTAATGCCAGCCGAGATTATTACTACCGCCTGTTTTACTATACAAAGCTCCATCACGATAGATGTCACCGTCTGGAGTAAGCGAGTATGTACCATTCTCAGTGAAACTGAAGGTTCGAGTAGTTCCGGGCATAACGATTACGTGAAGTGGATCGTAAGCGATAATTCCTTCTGCTTTTTCATCATCAGTTGGTTCATAGTCGCCATTGTCCCAAATCTCAAGTTCTTTAGCAGTTCCAGTCACACCCGAACCACCATTTATCATGAGAAGAGCTGCTGATCGAAAATCCATAATGTCACCTCAACTATATACCGCTTGAAGAAACACGGGATGCTCATCTGAAAAACTTCCAGCGTTTACCCAACCGCCTCGTAAATACCATGCAAAATACGCTTTGTTAGCACTAACTTTCTCATTTCCAGAGTAAGTATTACCTTCAACTTGCAATTCACCGAGAGTAATACATATCTTTTCTATACGAAAATTTATCAAAGAAATGCCGGATGCTGTTGTACTTGTATACCAATAACGAGTCGCCATACCAGAATAAACATCACCTGTTTTAAGATTAGTCATTTCGCACTGTAAGCATTTCTGATATTCTAAAAACGCTCCAGTTTGAGTATTATTAACTTCCTCGGTTATGGTATAAAGCCGTACTTTAACGCTGGTCTTTGGGTCGACCACTACAACCTCATTATTTATTGTGAGTCCAGCCCAGCCAGTCCAAGTAGTCTCTATCGCATTATCCAAGGTTATCTCATTTCCATCTTTGTCAGTGATTCCAGTATCAATATTCTCGCCATTTCCCTTAGCCTGCTCGTACAATTTCTTATACTTGTCACTCACAATAACAGGATCGAACCCATTACATGAGTAACTGTAGGCATGATAGGTGCCAGGTTCTGATACTGACAATGAATTGATGACAGGATTAGTGTCAACATTGACAATTATTGGATTCCAAGCATACTTGATCGGGGAATCGATACGATATGAACCATTTTTCGTAAATGTGACAGATTGCTTATCAAAGTCGGTAACATTGACGTGCACTGGAGTATATCCGATGTAGCCAGCATTTTTGTCATCGTCGCTTAATGCGTAATCACCATTTTTGGTAATTGTAATTGGCTTGACTTTACCAGACGATCCATCACTGTCACCCATCATTATCATAGCCGCCTCAGCGAAAGTCATTCAGAGACCTCCTCTATGACAGACTTGAAGTTGTACCGCACGTTGCCTGTTCCATCAGCTGTAATGGTCTGCTTGTATCGACCACCTTGGAAATAAGCAACTACAGTATTATCATCGATCTTCTGGATTTTGGTCTCATTCTCAAAGAATAGCTGCTTGCCAGTGATGGCGACTACGCCTACTCGAAGACCTTTGAAAATCTGTTTAAAGGAAAACCGTTTCAGTACGCCTTCTACATCCATAGCAAACCCTCCTTTACATTAAGAATGCTACTCCAACACCATCTGGAACGATGTAAAACATGCCGTAATTCTCGCCGATAGTAACTTTCTTACCAGCAGTCATATTTTGAGCATATTCACTCGAATAGAAGTGTTGAGTCATAGTTTCCGGTGTCATCAAGCCAGGTTCAGAAAACGTATAAGAGTTATTAGCGGGGTTAAGGAAGTCGATTGAGGTCTGTGTAATAGCGAAAGTCTTGTCTATATTATGCGGTGCAGACACGACTTCCATACTCTGACCAAGCTCTATCTTATCAACATCTACATCAAGCAAGCTTAAATCCACTGCTTTGATTGTAAATGACATTGTTCCTGTACCACCGCCAAGCTGAATAATATTCAAGGCAGCCTGTTCCAGCTTATCTCGATCCTCGATCATATCAAAATTTATAACCTTGTCGATGGGACCGGAATCGCCTTCTACGCCACCTTGAACATAATATTGTCTGTCTTTCAAATCGACATGGGAGTCGAGCGGATCCTTACCGTTATCATTGTAGATATTAAGGCTGCCCGATCCGAGAGGTATGATGTTATTATACAGCTCATCACCACTTATAAATTCCTCAAAGTCGATGAGATTTTTTGCAAACTCTACTTTTTGTGTGCATGCCCCGGACGGAAGCTGACACAATTCAACATTGGTTATTACTCGGCCGTTCTCGTCAATCGACCATGACGGTATCATCGAGTAATTATAGTCTTCGATGATTCTATTTTGAATTTCTGTGAAGACCGTATCATAAGAGTCGCATCCAGTAATGTCAGCATCGGTTCCGAGCGTGATATTAGAGACCATGAATGTAACCTTACGAGCCGCTGAGCACCTGTAGTTATACACCCCGATTATATAGTCAAGATGTTCCTGCTTGGTTTTAGGCTGAACAGTCCATTCTTCAAGTATGTGGGTCTCTTTAAAGGTTTCAATCTCATCGCCTTTAGCTTGGATTTGTTTATCCAGTGTCTTAGCTGCAGATGGCTGCTCGTCTTCGTTTATAGCAGCTCGCTTAGTGTTGAGTTCGGCAAGTTCTGTTTCCAGAGCACCGAGAGTAACTAAGTTAGCAGTGTAATCGCCACTTTGAATCCAATACTGATAGGGAGCGAGACATATATCATTTAAGAATGCCAACGCTCCCTCACAAGTAATCACCTTATTTTTGTAGAAATCTCTTCGAATGCCGAAGACTCGACCAAACCAGACTATCTTATCGTCTCGTTTGATCATTATCTGGGTCTTCAGTTTCTTGAAATCTCCATAACGAGGATGCGAGTAAGGTATAGTAAGCGTAGCGTCGCCTGCCTGATCCACCTGAGCATTGAATGAACCAGCTGTGAGTACATAACCTTCCTCGACTTTATCGGGGGAATATACAAGAGCTGGTGTTGTGTCCAGCAGATCAAAATAAGCGTATACGCTATACATTTAATTCACCTCATAACATTTTAGTTTTACCGTCAAGAGTGTATTTATACGGGCCTACATCATAGTCAACGGTTATTTTACTATAATGTATACTGGAACTCGAATCCCATTTGCTAACCCATACGCGTCCCTCATAGTAATAGTTCGGATCATCATTGAAGATAATCTTCTTCTTACTACCATTAAGATACGCCATTACCGTAGAGAACATATCACTCCATTCCTTAAACCCATTCTGGACAAGGAATTCGATCGATCCTGTACGGTTGTTATATACTGGTTTGCCTGAGACAACCTCGGATAAATCTATGACACCGTCAGCCCCCGGGATATCAACTGTAGAAGTCTTCTGCGTCGGGGGATTTATGACGGGTCTTGTCATAGGAACGAGGTGCCAGTCAATCCAAGAATTCTTCGACTCAGTTGCCGATTTAAATGTTACTGAATGGAAATTATTGGCGGCAATCTGGTCTATCTCGTCTTTAGTAGGCATTATCCACCTCGTCTTTTCATAGTAGCCCTATCGCCAAGTGACTGATCGATGCCGCTTGTAAGTTGGCCAACGAGCGCACCAGTATCCATGACAACCTGCATATTATCAAGTCTATCATTGATTGTGGTGAACTGTATGTTGACGTCATTTCTAAGCTGCGTAAGCTCGTTGATAGGGTTAATTGTATCGAGTTTACCACAAATATCAGTGTTCATCTGAGTAACCGCTCCGAGAAGAGCCGCATCGTTAGCATTAATATTTGCGGTGCTGTTTATAAGGGTGTTGGGAACAGTCAGACCGCCAGCGCCAAACATAGTATTCAACTGACCCATACCAAGCTGAACCTGAGAAAGGTCAAGCACAGGAGTGATAACAGGGCTAGTATTAATTCCATTTTGAATTGCGGCGTTGAGCTTGCTTATGATGTTGTTCATCATATCAATGCTCGTCTGAGTATTCACATCGAGTATGCCGAGATCGGTAGATACATAGTTGCCGATACCACTTGCAAACTTGTTAAGTTCATCGGTGAAACCTTCAATGAGACCCTGAGCAAGATATCTACCGACTTCATCTCTCATTACAGTTGAAGGAGAGTGAATGCCGAAGAGTTTCTTAAGACTGTCGGTAATCTTAGCACCACTCATGTCAATAAGACTGAGAGATGCTTCGGTTTCGTCCGAGAATCCATTCGCCAGACCAGATGCAATATTAACGCCGATTGTCTTAGCAGAATCGGGGAGCTCGTTTACAGTGTCAAGTACGTTCTGAACATACGCCTCAGTAGCAGACTGAAGCTGATCGCCGTAAAGGGTCTTAGCGAGTTCATCGCCTGCATTCTGGTATTTCTCATAATTATGAGCCAGAGCGGCAAGCTCTTCGTCGGTCTCGGACAAGAGGTAATTTGCGGTAGCAGTACCCTTTTCTACGTCCATACCCTCAAAGAGAGACATGAGCGCGTCAGAGCCACTTCTCTTCTGCAGCTCCTTCAGCTTAGCGATGTATTCGTTGAGAGCCGTCGTACCATTACGTATCTTATTCGTGAACTTGGCATCAACGACAGTGTCGTCACCCTTAGCGGATTCATTAGCTTTCTTGTAGACTGTGATTTCCTTCTCGAGAGACTTAATACTTTTTTCAAGCTGAACAACCTGATTGGATTCCTTGCCATATTTTGCAATGGCGGCATCCTTCTGATCATTAAGCTCTTGAAGTCTTGTCTCCAAAGGTTCGAGGCCTTGCTCATAGAGATCGTTCTTTGTAGTGAACGTCATCAGATCGGCCATGTCTTTGGTTACGTTGCCCTTAAGCTTGTCGATCTTGGACTGAATAGTCTTAATCGTATTCTCAAAGTCTTTATTCAGATTATCCATGTTCTTCTGAACATAATCAGACATCTTACCTTGAGCATAATCAATGAGACCGACCTGATCCTGGGTGTACTTCTTGAGAAGTGCTGTATACTTGGCATCATATTCGGACTGAGTAATACGACCTTCCTTATAATCTTCTATAATAGCGTCATACTCGGATTTGGCCGTCTGCAGTGTAGAACTGTATTCAGTACCGAGGTCTTTGTAATACTTGGTTATGTCAGACTGGGCAATTGAGAGGTCTCCACTAAAGAGACTCGTTATACCATCCAATCCAAACATACTAGCGATAGATGATGTATCCCCCGAGATTATTCCGGTAAAGAAATCCTTGGTCGAATCAGCAAAACTTGATGCGTAACCGGACACAGTATCTGTTATACCATCCCAAGTAATTTTACCTTCTTTCTCGGTTTCAGCAGCTGCTTTAGCAGTTGATGCCGTTACTTCTGCAGTTTGTGTTTCGGTCTCGTTGGTAATATCACGAGTTATCTTACGTGTAGTCTTAATAGCCTCGTCAGCCTGGTGCTGTTTCGCCTTCAGAGATCGTTTGAACATACGTTTACTTGATTTCTGACTTTCGTCGTCGCCAAGGACGCTTACCTTACCAGAAAGGCTCTGGAATACGCTCAACACGTCTGCATACTTCTGAATACTAGAAGCATCTATCGAAGCAGTATTGTTTATCATATACACGAGAGCATTGATCATCGCGATATACGAATCCAAACTGGATGAGGAGATCTTACCCATTTTGATATAGAAGTTGCCCGCTGCTACTGTTATAGCATTGAGCATCTTCTTGAAATCATCAACGGCGGTTGTCGATCCTATTGAGACTACGCCTTCTGAAACATTCTTGATTACTGTTACAAGTTTTTCCGAAGCCGAAGACATATTGCCAAGACTAGCGACCTGATCTTCGGTAACGCCAGTTACATAAGTAAATGCACCATTGAGACCATTGAGATTTGTACCTACGATAGACCAGTCCACGTTATTTTTGTTTAGTCCATACTTCTTGATAGCATCTTGAAGCTGTATAAACTTGGACATCGTGGTGATTGCAGCGTTAACTGAACTGAAATTCATAGTACCGACAGACATCGTATCGCTAAACGATTTTAATGCAGTACCATAATCTACCAATCCAGTAGACAATACTGACCAGTCCAGGGTGCCCGTGAAGAACTCAAAGAGCTTATTGGGATCTGTTGGAAGGGCGTCAGATAATGCTATCAGCTGATCGGTAGCATCAATTCCGTTCTGCATACTTGTGGCATCAATGAGTTTAGATTTTATGGAGAAACTCTGAAGTGCTGTTGCATAACTGGAAAGCCCCTGGCTAAATGTGGCCCAAGTGGTATCCCCAAATAGAGCGCCTAATGCACCTCCGGATTCGGGTATCTTGGAATTTACAGTAGCCAGATCTTCAGTAGCATCCTTACCCTTCTTCACTCCATCAACGCTTATACTATTACATATCGTGCTGAATGTAACAAGAGATAGACCGTACTCATTTAAGCCTTCCTTAAATGTAGTCCAAGTATTATCGCCCGCGAGTTTGGCCCATATACCGCCCGAGTTAGGTATCTTTTCGTTTGCTTTTCCCAAACTTTCAGTGGCATCTGCAGCCTTCTTTGCACCTTCTACACTAATGTAATCGCCTCGCTTGGCGAATGTCATTAACGCAGTTCCGTATTCACTAAGACCAGCACCGAAAGTAGTCCAAGTATTATCGCCCACGATACCAGCCCATATTCCACCTGAATTGGGTATTTCACCGTTAACTTCTGCGAGCTGATCAGTAGCGGCTACAGCCTTATTCATTCCAAATCGACTGAGGCCGTTACATGCTACACTGAAATCGACAAGGGCGGTTCCGTATTCGCTAAGACCTGTACTGAATGTTGTCATACTATTGTTGCTATCGGTAAGTGCCTCAAAAGCCCAAATATCGTTAGCAACTTGTGCCATAGCAGTTGTCGCATCGACGGCATTTTTGAGTCCGCCAGCGTCAATTGTTTTGGCTTTGTCTGAGAAATCAGTAACAATCTCTGTGAACGGTCCAAGATTGTCCTTAAGATTGTCCATAGACTCTTTATTCTTCTTTACGGACTTTATCTTGTATGTTCCGTCAAACAGTGTTTTGAACATGTCAACGAGATTACTTACCGCTTCGATTTTATCAATCGTTATGTTGTCGCAGTCATCAAGGAATCCCATGACATTAGTCATAAAATCGCTCAACAAGGTGCCTATAGCAGGAAGTCCAGAAAGACTCGCCACAACACTATCTGAGAGAACTTGGCCGAGTCCTACAAACAAGTCACTAAGAACCTGAAGACCAGACTGAAGACCTGTATAATCACTGTCAAGCTCTTCCTGAAGTGATCCAATTAACAATACTACAGCATACAATGCCGTTATAAGAGTTATGGTGGACAGGATGCCCGTCATCGTGGCTTGCATACCCATCAATCCACCAACTGCCATAACGTCAAGTGCTGCTGCAACTGCTATAAGCATCACCGATATTCCGCCTATAGTCGACAACGAGGTTTGGAGATCAAATTTCTTTGATATAGCATCTATACCAAGAACCAGACCTGATATCAAACCGACGACACCGGTCATGGCGAGAAGACCAACTGTCATTTTTCCGACATTGGTCTGGACATTGTCACAAGCATCACCGATATTCTTAAATGCCGGGCCTATGACAAGCATAAGTGCACTTATTCCAGCGATGGTAGCTATAGACGATTCGGTTCCGGCGTATTTCTGTATCGCTTCAACTGCAACCATTACTCCACTTATAGCGGTGAGAGTTGCAACCATGACACCTATCTTTTTAAGTGTGTTTCCTACATCCCCATTGGCAATCTTATTAGCACTATTAACGATGCTAGTGAATGATACACCAAGGGCCACCATGGTAAGACCGAGAGCTTCAGCTGCTTTTATCAGTTTGTTTTGATCAAACAGATCCGAGCCAAGAATACCTAATGCAGCGGTCATTCCAATGAGAACGAGACTTATAGCGATTATCGATTTTTGAGCATTTTCAGCACGCTTACTTACAGCGAGCAGAAGTGACATTATTCCGCCGATTGCTGTAATGGCTGCGACGCCCTTTATAAGTCCCTCTGTATCCATTAAGCTGAATGCTGCTACAGCCGCCGTAAGAGCTACCACAGAACCCGCGAACGCAAGTAGCATTATTCCAGCCTTAGCGGCATGCTCACCGGCATATTTTGATACTGCTACAAGAGCACTTGCCACCGCACCAAATGCACTAACGACTACCAATCCCTTAAGAATAGTAGATGCTTTGAGTGTTCCTATAAGTCCAATACCAGCAGCAAGAGCTGAAACTGCTAATGACAGTCCAAGAGCTGCCGCACCGGCTTGCCATGCATACTGCGAGACATCTTTACTGATTACTTTAAGCAAACTACTCATCGCAGCGGTTACAGCTATAAGAGATACAAGTGACTTAAACCATTTTCGACTTGATGATGCATCGGGGAATGCATCGAACGCACCGACAAGTAACCGAATAGCGGCTGACATAGCCAATACTGATAGTGCAATGCCGAGGGTATTCTCATCACATGCCTTAGCGATGAGACCCAACGCCAGGAGGAATCCTGTTATCTGAAGCGCTACTCCAGCAGGAAGGGCTTTGACATTGCTTAGTTCCATCACAGCGTTAAGTAAAGACTTAAAGGAAATTGCGAGGGCTAATACAAATATTGATGCCTTACCAAGATTCTTAGACACGAGTCCTATCAGAGTAACCGAACCAGCGAATGAAAGCATTATAACCATCATCGCTTCGAGCGATGAGCTAAGAGTTGTCCAATTCTTGGTGTTGTCAATAACAGCGCTTAACTTCTCGAAAGCATCGACCATTATAATCAATGCACCTGCTATCGCAAGAATGGTAAGAGGAGCAGTGTTTACGACCTTATCACCAGAGAGTTTTGACAAACCGACTGAAATAAGACCGACAACACCCATTGCTATTACCATCTCAGCAAGCAAACCTGTAGCTTTGAGTATTTTGTCCGAATCTATTGATGCAAGGAGCGTAAGTGAAAGGGCAAGTATACCAACACCAGCGGCCAATTCCAGAACAGCTTCTGCCTGAGTTTTAAACGCCTGCTGTTTAAGAACATTTGAGAATGCGCCAATGGCACCCTTTACTGATTTGAGAATGCCGGTTACAGGTTCAAAGCTACTTGCCGCATTAGTAAGAGCGTTAGTTATCTTATCAACAGTCTTAATAACCGCAAACGCGTTAACTGCCGAGAATACCACACCCCAGTTAAGCTGAGAAAATGTTTTCTTAATAGCATCGACTATAATTGACGCCTCTGATAAGAAATTATCAAGAGGTCCTCGTACCTTAGCCAAGCTACTCTGAAGTGAGCTGATGAGATTCGTCTTGAGATATGTTCCGAAACCAGTGAAGTCGCCTTCCATTTTGAATAGTTCGTCGATCACCATCTCACGGAACGATGCAAATAAACTTGGGAGATCACTAAGGTCTATATGACCTAAGGATTTGACATACTGTATGAAATTCTTGATAAGAGTGATAGCATTGCCAAAATGTTCATTCATGAACTTTCCGACATTCTCAGCACCAGTCTGAATCTTAGCGAATACAGTCTGAGCTATCTCGGTTTCCATTATCCTATCTTTGAACTCGCCAAGATATGTCCATGCATTAGCAATCGCATCGCGTATCTTTTCAAGAGATGACTGGATAACATTATTTTCCTTCATCCACTTACGGAATGCCACGATGTTGTCACCAATGGAAGCGGTGAATCCGAGTATGTTGCCGGCATCGATGTTTACTACTTTCCCAAGTTCCTCCAGTGCGAACTTAAGGATTCCGCCTGCGATATCGCCAACAATACCAAAGAGTGAGAAAAGTCCAGAGAATGTGCGTATAAGTTCGTTTGTATAGTAACCCACGTTAGCAAATGCCTCTGTGAGTTTATTCAATGAAGTTAGGAACGACTTTATAGGTTTAGCGCCAGTATTAAAGGTCTGCTTAAATGCAAGCTTTACTGATTTAGCAATAGCAAGGATACCAGTTAAAGTATTCTTGATACTCTCGATGAGGAGCCGACGACCACTCTTTTCAGACATATTTTGGATCATCTCATTGAGTGAGGTGCCACTCTTACGAGCTTCCTCAGCTAATGCCTTATAAGCCTGAATTTGGTCGTCAGTAAGGCCAAGACTTTTAAGCTGAGCGTCGGACAGTTCGTCATAATTTATTTTCTCGCCAGCAATGGTTCTGTTAACCAGATCCTGGATGACATTGTATTCGTAACCAGCATCAGTTAGAGCTTTTACTCGAGCAGCGCCATTTCCATATACACCCTGAATAACAGCATTTACAACTGATTGGTAAGATGCTATCTTCTGAGCTGCGGCTGCCGCTTCGGTGCCAGTGCCATCGAGCTTACCTGCAAAGCTATCAAGTGTGTTGAGAAGGCGATCGTCAGTGAGCCAACCACGCTGAAGTGTTGCTTCAAACGAGCCATCGATCTCCATCCACTTGTCAATGGCAAGACCACTCTTACGAGCATCGTCGATAAGCTTCTGGCGGAATGTATCAACCGAGAGTCCCGCATCCTGAAGAGTAGAACTGAACTTACTCCAGTTCGATGTCATAGCGTCGTTAATGATGGCATTTCGAGCATCGCTGGCATCATTGATTACTCCACTGAGCATATCTGATATATCAGTGAAGAATCCCTTAGCATCCTCGAAATCGCCAACGATAAGCTGCCAAGTCATGGTCCAACCAGAACCAACTGCCTCGGTGAGTGTGTCAATAAGCTGAGTAAATGTCTTAACCTTAGTCGCAGCATCCTCTGCTGTAGTCGACATATTAAGAAGCTGATAAGCCTGATCCTCACTTATCTTTCCAGATTTAGCAAGTTCGGCAGCCATCTTGTGGTACTGCTCAGTTACGTCAGAGGAGGCAAGTGCATTTTTACGCATAGCTTCAACTGTTTGTAAACTTGTACCGGTAACCTTTGCAAGGTATTCGTTAACGCCTGAAGTAGTAAACTTCGAAAGGGTCTCTGTAAGAATTTCAGAAGTTATCCAGCCTTCCTTGAGAGACTCTCTAAACGAGCCAGCTTTCTCAATTATCTCATCGACTGCTACACCGTATGTTTTAGCGGTCTCTTTTAAAGCATTTTGAAATACTTCACCACCCATACCAGCATTAACAACCGAATTCCAGTCCTGGAGCTTCAGTGCGCCTGCTGCTAAAGCCTGAGAAAGCTGATACATTGCTGTGGAAGCCTGCTGAGATGTTGAACCGGATACAGCAGCCAAGTTAGCAATACCCTGAATAGCTCGAGTCGAGGTCTCAAGGTCGATACCAGCTGCAGTGAACGTACCAATGTTACGAGTCATCTCAGTGAAGTTATAAATAGTCAAGTCAGCATACTTGTTCAGCTCATTCAAAGACTTGTTAACGTCATCCAGAGTAGAACCCTTAGATGAAGTATTAGCCAGAATTGTCTGAATAGCGCCCATCTGGGTTTCGTATTCTTCAAAGCCCGCTGTAATAGGAGCTACAGTAAACATCTCGGCATACTTTTTACCGGTATCGACAATTTTGCTAGCTATTCGGTCCATCACATTATCGACAGTCCTATATAACAGATTAAAGGACTCTCGAACTGTCACAATAGAGTTCTCAAGCGGCTTAAGAGTTATTGACTCAATTGCGCTCTTAAGAACGTCAATTGATTTGACGCTGTCTTTGAAGTCCAGATCAGACTTGAACTGATTGAGTGACTGCTGTGATTTCTTTATGTTCTTCTCGAACTTAGAATTATCAAACGAAAGTTCGACAACTTTGCGGTCGACTTCTGTACTCATCTACTTATAACCTCCTTCCACATATTATTTGCCATTTCCTCGAATATTGGTCGAATAGCAGGATTTATGTAGTCAATACCTTCTACCCAACCGCCGTTACGAGTTGCATGGCCAGATTGTAGTATTATTGCGATAGGCACACCGTTGTGCACATTTGAATTATAGAACGATAACGAGACGGAATTGCGGGTTCGCTCAATGGTGTAATACCATGAATTTGCCGTCATACCAGTATCTATTGGTGTAGCTGCCTGAAGAGCTTCCACGCCTTTCCGTCCGTATTCGTCGAGTGTACTTATATACAGGCCCTCTTTAGCCCGCTCGAAAAAGTTATCAAGGTGTTTAAAGTTGCCGTGTCCTCTCAACTGAATCATACGGGCTGGGCCTCCTTATTTATCCTTTTGTGTGCATTTTAGCACGACGTTCTGCGTTGAGTCGTGCATTTCTCTCCCATATATCACGATTACTCATCTTCTTTGGAGGTGAGTTCTTCAAACTGCATACCTCGATCAGGGTCATAAGGCGGTTTATATGCCAATACTGACACTCAAAAGGTATATTAGCAGAAATCATCCACTGATAAATTTCTTCATTAGTAATGATTTTCTTCTTATTGGTTTCTTTCGTGTTTGAAGGAAGTATAGTAGCAGTCGCGAGATCGTCCATGTATTTGTTTATGATGTCGATGTCTTTGCTCGTTAATCGAGCGTACACCTCATCACTAAACGGGCCGTTTAATGTCATAAATTTGATGTAATCATACATCTCATCCACTGACTTGTCACGAGTCGCAATGAACGATTTGTGATACTTCTGTTCCCATTTTGAAATTGAGACAAGTGAGTGCTCCAGCTGTATAACTACCTCGGGGCATTCAACGAATTCGTTAGTTGTTTCATTGAAGCAGGCCCCGAGATTAGGCAGTTTTAGTTCGAGCATTACTTAACCATCTCGATGGCTTTCTTCGCAGTAGGGTCAGCATCAACATTGGGCATCTTAGGCATGATACCTGCGACAAACTTAGCCGCAGCATCGGCATCAGTAGCGAGCTTCATGTAAAGTTCTGAGAATGCAGCAGATGCTTCAAAGTTCCTGGACAGAGGTCTACCCTCGTCATCAGTCTTCCTGAAGAATTTACCATCAGCAGACTTCTCACCGTAAGCCCTGAGAATGAGTCCCTTGAATATGGTAACAATGTTCTTGTTGTCACCGGTCTTGATAATCTCTTCGATCATCTTGGAAAGACCACCTTCGACGTCAAGCTCCATTGACATGAGTTCGGGCTGTGTGATATGGAACCAGAAATCTTCAGTACGGGTAACACCATTGTAATCTTCGTAAGTAATAGGCATGTTAATCATTAGAATTTCTCCTTTACATTAAATTGATTTTGAGAAAAAGCTTGGGAGGGCTATTAAGTTAGCCCTCCTTGACAGCTTTGTTTACGTATCAGGAATTGTTAGCAGCAATGATTTCCAGGATCTCAGCAGGTGTAGGCAGTGTAGGCTGCTCGGAAGCAGTACCGTAAAGCTTAGCCTCGATGGCATCCAGGATTTCTTTCTTGGTCTTTGTGGAATCGATAATGAGCGATGCAGTAGGCTTATGACCTTCAACATTGACAGGTGTGGTAGTGACTTCCCAAGAGAATGTTACTGCATCAGGAGAGTCGTTGATGGTAGAATAACCCTTCTCGGAAGGTGTTGCCTTACAGCCGTAAACGATGTGAAGCTTGTAACCGTATGCATTACCCTGTGTATCATTACCAAGTGTGGTTCTGTAGCAGAAGCCGAAAGACTTTCTGTCCTGCTGACCGATGGTAATACCCTCTGCAAGAGATGCAGAACCGTCGCACTCTGCGAACTCATCAGGATAGGTGTAAGCTTCAATTGTAGCGCCGAACTCTTCGACAGAAGTCAGATCGAGGTACTTGATATCATCCGCATAAAGCTTTGTGGATTCTGCACCAGAGGGCGACTCGGTAACAGCAGTAAGGCCATTCCAAGCAACACCAGTGCCGTAGCCAGATTCGGTCATGGGGTAAAGAACGCCCATTTTTGTACCGGTTTCATAAAGCTTCTTGCCAGCGTCATCCCAGGTAAGTTTAGCCATGGAAAATTCCTCCTTTAATAATAAATTGTGAATACATCGTGGTTTAATCCGTCCGCGGTGTAATGTCGCTGATAGTGTGAGGACGGAATCTTTGACACTCTATCAACTACTACACTATCGGGATTTTTGTCTATGACAATGACTTCGTAAGAACGATTTTGAGCATAGACATCATCATCCGCAAAAGTGTTTTCTATATTCAACCTAGAATAACGAATGGCGGGGTATTTCATTCGTACCGATGATGGAGCCTGATAGTAGACATTTTTACTACCGAGACACTCTTCAAGTAATTTCTGAAGACCTAATCTATCAGCCATTGTATACCCCTCCAATCGTGATATTGAGACGAGGGGGTGCAACATCAACATCTGAGACACACCACTTAGCTCCTCTGAACTCAACATATCTCATGAGGTGAATATGATCGATAAGATACGGGTCCGCAACAACACTAATCTCATTGGACACGTTGACATCGGGATTGACACGATCGGCAGTAGCATTTGACCAGAAATGCCGCAGAAGATCGCCGCTGTAGTGTCTTTCCTCAATATCTTCAACATAGACGCCAGAATCTTCTGACTCTAAACGTTGTGTTGCGAACCCGATTATTCCATGAAATTTAGCCATTTTGAATTAACCTCAGGTGTTGTCTTCGGTGCCGGGATCAGAAGATGCCTTAGCAGTTTCAATGGCAATAGCAGAGTAGGGCTTGATGAGAGCGCCAGAGATTCTGGTCTCGATCAGGTACTTCTGCTGGTTGTAGTCGATGTCGAAGTCATCAAACATGTTGATAGCTCCGCCCTTATCAGCGCCTACATTGTAGTCGGAAAGGTTTACGATGATGCCAAGCAGATCGCCGCCGTTCTTGCCTTTTGCGCCTTCCATAACAGGTACAGTAACGATAGCAGAAACTCTGAGCTTCTTAGCGAGCTGAGCCTCGTCGTTGTAGATTGTACGACCGGTAGTGTCCTCGATGAGGAGCATAGAAGTAAGCATGTCTTCGGTAGTGTAAAGAACAGGAGAGCCACTGCCCTTGTAGTCCTTACGAGATCTGATAGCAGCAACGATGAACGCCTTAGCCTTATCAGTATCAGAAGCGCCGTCTGCGGTAGTAACAGTAACCTTGATAGTATACAGATCCTCATCGTTAAAGATAGGTCTTACGTGAGATTCCTGGATCTTGTCTTCAGCAGAAGAAAGTCTGCCATCGCCGACGAGAATAGCTCTCGCAAGTTCCTCATTGAGCATCATACGCATTTCAGACTTAACCCAAGACACAACGTCGAAAGAAGTGATGTCGATAAGGTCATCTCTGTCGAACTTCTGCTTCTTGTAGACGGTCTGAGGATCAGTAGTTCTCTTGAGGAGTGTAAATACCTGCTCCTTCTTAAGCTTACCCTTGATATAACCCTTTGCGCGAGCTTCGTCAGCGGTGATGTTAGCGAAGATAGACTTGATGCGGCTGAAAGGGGTGTGGTGTACGCCATTGAGAACGCCGTCAACCCAGCTGGTATCACGCTTGATGAAGCCGGGGATAGTGTCGAGGGTCTTGTAGTCGGGGAACAGATAATCAATGTTAGTGATAGAGTGGGCGATGCAGGACTCCTTCATGGTACCGTAACGCTTCATATCACTGATTGCGGCAGTCATGTCTTCATGAGAAATGGTGTCGCCGGCAACGAGTGTGCTCTGGTCAAATACATTATAAGGCATTTCATTTTCCTCCTTAATAGAATGAATTATATCTTCAGGGTCGCTGAGGTCGAGATCAAGATCGAGACCGTCGAGCACATCTCCTGAATCGTATGAGTGTTCAACATCCGTGGATCCTTCGTCTAGAGCATGAGCGACAAGTGCTGTCACAACATCACGCTGCTTGTCGGTAAGGGTCGCAAGAACGTCGGCGACGGTCTCTTCCTTTGTATCAGAAGTGCCGTCTGCGGAATGACAAATGATAGATTCGCCGAAATAGATAACGCCTTCTTCACTCAGGTCTTCGCCATGAGAAACGACGGTATCAATTGTTGCAGCGGGATTAGCGCCGACTGCTACGAGGCTGACTTCACAGATATTACCGTGAGTCACGTCAGCACCGAGCTGGTGAATATCATTTGCGAAGATGGAAAGGGACTTGAGATCACCGTGCATAACAGCCTTATGAGCATCAACGCCCTTTGTAGTGTCGTTGAACTTACAATAAGCGTATACGCCTTCAGGACGATTCTCAAGCAGAGCGTGACCGAGAATATTGGACACGTCTTTGTGCTGATGGGACCAAACGAGAGGTACAATCTTACCATCACAATGAGCAAATGCATCCTTCTTGATGGTTCTGCCATCGGAGCATCTTACATCATTCTTGGTTGCCCATCCACAAAAGTCATAGTCATTACTGCTGACTGTTGCCATTTTGAATTTCCTCCTTCTTGTTATTTGTGGTGTCATTGGAAGGAGTTTGCGCAACTTCTTCGGCAGACTTATTGAGGTTCTTGTTTCTAAGTTCATCCGCGTTTGGATCGCTGGAGGGTTTCATACCTGCAATCTGGCGAACTTCATTAGATGTAAGAATCTCGTTTCTTGTAAACTTATCCGCAATATCAGCGAGATTACTGATAGGAACAAGCTTAAAGGGATCTCTGAAGTATATGATGTCCTGACGCTGACTACGTGCTGTCTTGGATAAGAACTTAACACGCATTGCATCGACTATAGCAGCTACGATCGGTTCGATTGTACGGCTGTTGTAGTTTAACATTGTGCTTTCATCAGCAGATCCGTTGAGAACTTCAGTCGTAATACCTAACTGCGCATAGAACTGTGAAGTAAGGTATTCGATTTGGGCCTGAAGATTGTTCTCGAGTGGACGGTTAAGCTGAGTAATCTTCTCGGTACCATCCGTGTAGGCGATGCCATACTTTGAACCAGAGAGCTGAACCTCAATCTCCCTGCGTCTTTCTTCAGCCTGCTTCTTTCTGGCGTCGGATTTGATAACGTAGGGCAACTGAATGATGAGATCCAACTTTCCAGCACTGTTCTGAGCATCGATAGCGTCAAGCATAGAAATCTTTCGCATAAGACGCTGCATAGTGCTGTTTGGTTCATTTATTATGGCATACAGTGGATTTGGAACGATCGCTACGCAACGTTTCGGAAGCATTATCTCATGATGCTGACCATCGTTTTCGTTGTAAAGATCTATCTTAACATACTGAGGCCTCCATTCAATAATCTTACCAACTCGCATACTAAGCACATCGTAAGAATCAGTGAATGTTATATCATTCGTGGCGTCAACCGGAACGATTGCGATTGAACCGTTAGTAAACATGCTCAGCACGCAGTCTTGAATGAAAGCCCTGGATGTCTGATCGATATTAGCCTCTTGTGTCAAGCAATAATTCAGGCCATCATTAATGGTTTCTGAATATCTGTCATTTTCATCAAGACGTACGTGCTGTATCACAACAGACGAAGCGTCCAGTGCGATACGATTGTAGACAGCCATAATGGTTGTCGTTTCTGACCCCTGATAGTATCTTGCGTAGTTGGGCGAATAGTACGACGCGGGGCCGTAGTCGTACGGGGTAGGGTCTCTACCCATAAACGCATTCCAGGCGTGTTTAGCCCGGGATATTAATGAAGCCATAAGAAGCTCTCCTGATTATCGACGCATTGCATTTTGTATATTACTGATAAGATTGTTGAATGTATCCATATTTATATCGATCTCGTAGCCGGTATTTATCTTATTTATTTCACCGGCACCATCCGAAATACGTTCAAGCTTATTACGTAAGGCGGTCTTCTGCATGTCGCTTATATTTGCAGCATCGATATCGGAATCGATTTTATTGTATGCAGTTTCCCACATTTTATATTTACCCTCACATAACGTTAAATTCTTTTTTGCGTTTCGAGCTGCCGATATCATGCTTTCGACGCTTGTCCGCAGGTTTCGTGCCAAGTTTATCAGATCCTGTGTCGACTTGTACAACTGATCTAATCGGTTGTTGAGACTGTTATACATATTGCCGCTTGCGGGTGCATTATAGTTGCTGGTGGGTTTTGGAGCAGTTGTTCTTCTGGAAACAGCTGTATGCTCAATAGTATTCGAGCATGCTCTACTGGATCCGCTTCCAACATAGTCAAGCCAATCGTTCATAGAATTTCCTCCTTTTTTGGTATGCATAATAAATTCATATGTATTCATTCTTAAGTTTCTGTGCTTTTGCTGCGTAAGCGTCTAACAGGCGAAGATCTGCCTTGGTTTGCTCATCATCTTTACCAAGCTGTATTATACCAATATGAGAGACTCCTTATTACCAAATATCTGTACTGTTCGTCGTGATAATCGAATCATTCAATGTGCTTGCCTCGTCCAGATATTTTTTCGAATCTTGTAATAGGCGGGGAACAGTTTTTACATAACTGGTGGGGTTATCGTATACAAAATTGTTATACATCCTCTTGATCCTGTCGAGTTCGCTATATAGTGCAATAATCGTTGGTGATATTTTATCATACGTTCGTAATATATCATTGGATATATTACGTCTTGCAGAGCTGAGCTGTTCTAAGGCTCTTGGATCTTTTGCGCGGCCCTCCCGATTTACGAGTGAAGTCCATGTATTATCGAGTTTAGTACGATAATTGGAAGCTTCCCGTCGAACATTAGCAGCATCGCTTCGTAGTTTATCTACGGCATCGTTAATTTCTTTTGCAGTGCGTTCGATCTGAGCTTTTTCGAGTCTTTCATCTGCTTCACGCTGCTTATTTTTAGCATCAGACGCTTTGTGATCCGCATCTGTTACTTTATCCATAACTTTCCGATTGTGTCGTTTATACTGTCACGAAAACGTACGCGTTCTTTAGCAGCATGCTCGATAAACTCGTCAGCTGGCATGTCGAAATATGAATACTTGATTATCTGATTTACATTGGATGGAAGTTCATCCGGGATGAACAATGAATTTGTCTTCATCTTTGCCATATTACTTCTTTCCAGGCTATACTGATAATCGGAATTATCAATACTTTTGACGTCTTCCTGAAGCTTTTTCTGAGAATCGACATTTGCTTTCATTTTTGTCAGATAAGAGACAGCCTCGTCCTTGGCATCAGAAGCTTGTTTCTTGTGCATCCATACAAACTTTTCGAGAAATTGAGTGGCTGTTAAAGCATGCCCGGACTTTGCTATTTCTGCTCGTTTACTCTCCCGACTTTCTGCCTCTCGCATATTATTATGATACGACTTTATAGAACGATTATAATCATTCAAAAGAATTTTGTATTCGTTCTTAAGTTTCTTCATTTTTTCTGCATAAGCATTTATCAGACGATAATCTGCATTATACTGATTACTTCCCATAGGAACCCAGCTGGCATGTGAAAGAGTGTTATTAGCATATGCTCTACTCGAACCGGATCCCTGGTAGTCAAGCCAGTCGTTCATTTTATTACCACCTTTCAAAAATTGTCTCGGTTATGTTTATAAGCCACAAAAGCATCCATCATCGCTGAGACAGAGTCAATCTTCTGTTCACGATGAGACTTAAGTAGCTTTCGATTTCCGTTAGTATCCTCAAGAGTGATACAGTTGCCCATAGCGAATTGCATAAGGGCTTCATCAAAGAGAAGCATACGCTTTTCACTAAGATGCTTTAACTCACCAAGAGGAACTGACTCAGTACGTGCTCCCTGGATAACTTTCTCGACACCGAATTCAGAGTTCTCGGATATATAAAGATCTACAAACTCTTTAGCATTATACGGGTCATAACCAAAGCAACGTACATCGTATTCACACATTTGTATATGTGTGTCGAGGTCCTGATATACCTGTGTCATGTCAAGGATAGAACCTTCCATGATTATCAGACTACCTTCATCCATGAATTCCTGGTATTTACTCCTCATCGCCAATGGCAACTTAGCAAGGGTAAATGAGGTTATGTAAGCTCGAGTTTTTATTCCGAAAGCGCCATTATCAAGCGGAAACAGAAACGTAAACGCGCAGAAGTCATCACCAAGTGACATATCACCACCGAGCGAACACGCCATTCCGTTATAATACTGCTTACGATGGGGTATGGTTTCCTCGTATGAAAAGTAGTATGTGTAACCTTCCATCGGTAAACCGAACCTCTTAGCAAGAATATCATTACGGGTAGCGGGAGCTTTCTCAGCACGTTCTACATCGAGTTGATAAGCTTCATAGCTTACAGTCTTTCCTATATTGGGCTGGGCCTTTATCCACATCTCCGGATTACCAACTTCATCGATAGAATCGAGTTGATACCACCAGATAGATACGTGAGGATTTATGTACTCGCCTTTAAGGATATCCATCAATTCCATTTTGATTGTATCGCCCGGGCCATTACGAACTGTACCTTCTGAACTTACTGCGATAATAAGATAGTCATCATTCTTGGATGCACCCTGTTCAAGTGCACCTATTACATCCTCTCGGATATCTCCTGAAAGCCATTCGTCGACCGTATTGATACGGCTGTTAAGTCCCTGTAACTTATCAATAGTCATGGGTCGAATTTCGACAATGGATCCAGTAATGAAATTCTCAATACCTTTCTTTGTAGGCACAAGCTTAGGTCGACTAGCCTTCGAACCAGTGGTATTATTGATGGAGCCTTCCGTCAAGAAAGCATATAACGGTCCTCGAGATCTAGCAATGGCAGTTTTCATAGGCATAGTAACCTCTTCTGCCTGCTTCATTGTCGGGGCTGTGTGAACACCACGTGTAGTTGTAACGTCACAGCTTAAGAAGTAGCTCTGTATGTAGCTCTCATACTGCGATTTGGCTGCACCTCGTCCTATGATAAGGTATTGCTTGTTAACGAGTCTTTTCTTGACTCTTCGACGGACATAGTGACCGGTATTATTTCTGTCGGGTTTGTATACATGCTTCTCAACGAAGTAATACCAACCAAACACCTGCTCTCCCCAGAGCTTAAACGTATCCAAAAGTTTGAGATCAGAACCGTCGGTGAGGGTTAATTCATTCTCACAAAACTGTATCCATCCTTCAACCTTTCCCGGATCGTAATACACTCCCGGATTTCGAATAAGATCGTCTATACGATTCATCTCCATCGAAATCTTCTGATTAACAGGTATCTCGCCGCGCATTACTGCGTCACGAAATTCACCGTAATACTTAGGAACGGCAGTGTTTGATAATCTACTCACTTCTTATCACTCTGTCCCTTCTTAGGATTTACAATATCCTGTCCCACGGCTTTATTTATGGCGGTGCCAAGGGCATACGTTACCGCCTGGGTTCCAATATTCTCGAGCGACTTATCAAGCACATTCTTACCGATCTTACCAATCCATTCAACAGCACGTTTCTTCTTAGATGGAGCCGCTGCCATGGATTTTTCGAGATCTGCAAGAGACTGCTCGAGCTTGAGACGAGATATACGTTTCTGTATCTCCTCGTCAGTCATTTCAGAAACCTTTTTCTTCTTGGGAGTTTCATCTTCAGCTTTTGTTTTGCTGGAGGAACTCTTCTTGCGTCCGCCATGAGAACCAAGACTCTGGAACGGACGAAGACCAGAGCCCCATTTGAATCGTCCTGATCTACGAGGTTTGCCATAGTGGGCAATAAAATCCTCATAGGGCATATTCGTTATGGACATGATATCCACTATGACTCCTCCTTTTGATAGAGTTTATCGGAGATAGCATTGATGCGCCATTCGAGTTCAGCAATTGTCTGATCGAGGGCATCAACTGCGCTACTATTTGTAGGCGGGTCAAACTGTTTACGAACTTTGGCAGTGACATAAGACTTTACCAGATTACGAGTCTTCTCGTCGGGTATGAGATCTGTCCATGTCTCATTAATGCCAGTTACAAATATCGTGTTTGGCATGCTATCACCGAGCTGATCCAAAATAACAAGTACACTGTTTATGTACATGATGAGATCCGGATCATAGTAATCATCTTCCACGTTTCCAGTCAGAAACTTTCGCATTGACTGGAGGATGCTGTCAGTATTCATCGACGGCCTCCTATCTTGCGGTCTCGTATCTCTACGTGATCGCGCTCAGTATAACCTATTACGCCATAGTCGGCTTTAATGAAGTAGTACCTGTCTGACGATTTTGAGTAGTCTACCGTGACCATAGATCCTTCGGGGATTATACCAACCGTATAGGATGAGTCAATTGGCTTCACTCGAACAATCGTATTGAAACAGTTGGTAATGAAACCTGTAGCTACTTTTTGATCAGTCTCAGACAAGTTTTTACCTCCTCTTCCAGGGGCAAGTATCATAAGGTGTACGTTCCACCGGTCGGATATTGAGTTGATCCAGATTCCCGTAATGTATGGCCTTATGTGTTGCTACCCTAACTGATATGAGGTACTCGGGATCCATAAGGAACCTTGTACCATTGCGAATATCATCCATAGTAATCGGATTCATGTGGTGGATTATGATCATCTCGCCGGGAGCGAACTCGTGGCCGTCAACGCCCAAGTCGCAACCCATATCACGGGTTATAACTTGCGGCCTGACGATCAACCACTCTCTCGAATGATAGAACATTTGATTGAAGACTCTATCTACACCGAAAGTATCACTCGCTACGACTCCGGGAAGCTTCAGATACTCGAATCGCTCCTCAAACGTAGAGAGTTGAGATAGTTCAGTATAACTCCTGGTCATCTTCATCATCGTTTCCACTGTATCTTCGCATAGCATCGATTACCTTTTGGAACAGTTCTTCGTTCCTTTTCTCGGACTTTATGGCCTCAGTCTTTGCTCTGAGAAGTTTGTTTTCTTCTTCGAGTTTTTCTCTTTCGAGTCGATCTCGAGACCCGGCCATTTTTAAGTAGTGGGTAATGACCTGTGACGATGCTGTGCCATCCCTTAGCTGCTGTTCGGCACGGTCTACTGCTAACGCAATGAGCTGTGCTTCACGAGCTTCAGGCGTATATGCTGGAGTCGTCTCGTAACTTACATCACTACCGTTAACTTTACCTCGTCTCAAAGTGGTTTCCTCCTTAAGCCCTAGTAGGAGATTGCACGTACTCGACACCTACTGAAAGGAGAAAGTTAAGTATCGCCTGCAACCTCTTACTAGGGCTTAAAAGTGATTTTAAGTAAACCTCCCCCGGGGAATTTCTGAGGAGGCGCGCGATAAGAGAGGGGGTGTATTTTAAGTGACCCCCCCCATGTTCATATGTTTGCAAATGTCCTTTGCTTTCTTCTTTCATTTCTGCTCAACGAACAACGACAAAAGCTTTTAGCAAATTGCGAGACAAAGCAAACAAATTAAACATGAGAAACGTTTTATTGTTTACTGACCAAAAAACAAAACGCTTTAAAGTTCTTATCCTTGTTAATAGAATTCAAAGATCATCGATCAGCCGCTTAATCATTTATACATCGAATCCAATTGTGTGGGTAGGCATAGACTCAATGATCTTATGTCAACAAAGCCAATCAATTAATCTAAGAATTATATTCAAGTATTATTTGGAGCGTTACGACTAACAACCCTGAAGATGTCTAAAGGATCTTCAATGACAACTTGATTACAAGCTCTTTGAATTTCCTTATTGTATTCTTCAGGAGTCATTGTGTCATCTGTGAACGCAACTCTTGCAAGACGTTCACATGTTTTATAACCATGAGCGATATCGTAGTTCCACCACTGATCAAACTTATCAAACGGCGAATAAGGATTATCTTTCGTAGTTAATGCGAATTCTTTCATTGCGTTCACTCCTTTCCTTTAACATAAGCAGAAACAGTTGAAGTAGATACTCCAAGTGCTTCTGCAATTTCGGCAACAGTGTAGCCAGAGGTATTCATTGCTTTAAGTTTATTGATCTTTGCATCAGATAGGGTCTTTGTAGCTCTCGGTGTAGCTCGCTTTCGCAGATCTTCAGAGTCAACATACTTAAACATTTTGCTGAGTTTGCTGTCTGAAATTGCGCCAGCCTGAATTGCTTCCCATTCACGATCAGAGATCTTAATATTAGTACGCTCGGCGCCAACCTGAATGCGGGCTTTGGTAAGCTGTCTCTGGCTTTCCTTCTTGATCTCTCCCTTGGTCATGTAGGGGTTCGATGCCTTCTTAGCATCTACTGCTGCACGAGCTATGATCTGAGCCTGTCTTTCACGAGGGGCGTTACGGGCTGCAGTCTTATACTGGGCTTCAAGGTTGGCTACCTCCGATGCGTACTTCTTATTCGCTTCCGGACTGTAGGTAAGTCGGGGTGTGTACACAGAAGCCTTACGCGCTTCGTTTGCCATGGTCTTGAGATCGTTAGCATAGTTTGCGTACATGTCTTCGACAACGGTTCCTGAAGATAAAGTGCGAGCATCTCGTGTTTCAGCCATCTTAGTAGAAACCTGCTGACGATGAACTGTCTCGCCCTTTTTATTCACATAGGTAGCAGGATCAGTTGCCTGTATCTCAGCACCTTCTGGAAGTGATGGATCATACCAAGGCTTACCCTTCTGATTGATATGAACAGAACCTTTTCGCTTGTCCACACGCTTATCACTCTTTGCTCGAGATATAAGCGTAGATGCGCCTTCATGGTATTTACCGTCATCTTCATCGATGTGACCCTGATACTTAGCTTTAAGTGCTGCGATTCGGTTGTCGGCTTCAGACTGTTTATAGTTCAGTCCATGCTTTTCAGCATCAATTACAACCATCGAATGTCGAACTGCATACGCAAGCTCTTCATCATTGGCGCCTTTCAATGTCATATCTGTAATGAGGTTTGAAACAACACCCATTTCTTTCTGGGTCTGACCTTTGGTCATTCGTTTCATTCCTTCGATTGCAGGATATTCCATCTTAGGATCGAAGCCCTTAAGACCGGGAAGTTCCTCTCTTGAAGTTATCTTAACGCCAGCATTCTTTCCATTACCAGCTGTAGGAATAACCATTACAGTATCGCCGTCGAAGTCCGCTCCCGAAAGTCGGTCGGCTACATCTTTGGAAATACCGACAGCATCAAGCGCATTGCCGTATGTATTTCTGCCCTGCTTATTCTTATTATTGACGGTCAAGATAGGTATCTCAAACGTACCACCATGCGGAAAACGTATGAGTGCCACCTTTTCGCCATCCTGATAAGTAGGCGCATAAACCTCGTCGTTCTTTATATCAGTAAGGGGCAAGATTACTTTGTAGTTCTGCCTAGGAAGTGCTGCTGCATCAAGATGGACTGCGGTTGAGTCACAATCAGAGGCAAAGCTTGCAAGGAGCTCTCTTTTAACAACAGGATTGTCCAGAGAAAGTATCTCATCGAGGTCCTCCTGTCGATTCTTAATAGACAGATCGAGCTGCTTTGAAATCAGCTGCTTATTCTGCTTGGACAAGAACTGTGAAGGAAGATGATCTGACCATTCCTGCCAGTCGCCTTCTTCTCTGGTCTTATTAATAAGACTCTGCTGCTCTTTTCCGTTTTCGTCTGTATACCAAGACTGGCCGCCACGCTCTTTGATGAGAGCGCCGAACGGGTTCTCAGGATCATCCTTTATTTTCTTGAGAACATCCATTTTAGCCACATCTTTTGTTTTATTTGTATTAAATCGGACGTCGACACCATCGGGAAGATCATCAGCATAGACTGCCATGCCTTTCAGATATCGTTCGCCGTCAACAAGAATTCGAACCTGGGCATAATGCGAATTACCAAGGTCCAAATCTGCCACGCCTCTACGAAGCTCAATTACGCCATCCTTATTGACACCGCCGTCTTCGGCATAGTTGATCATAAGACGCTTAGAGTCCATAGATTTGGGGTAAACAAATGCCTTTTTGAACGAATCACCCTGATCGTAGGAGATATAATTTTCAACAGAGTGAATTTCGTCGAAATTAAATATTTCTTTATGTTCTGTACCAGGAGGACAAAGTGCTTTAACCGTGGTAAACTTACCAGGATTAGTAACCTGCTCCATTCGGCCATTGTAAGTTGGATAGCCTTCGAGTTCAAGAATATAGAGTGCTGTTTTCATCATTTCTGGTGAAATACCAAGCTGCTCAGCAACGCCTGAACCGACATCCAGTTTACCTTCTTCTGCAACTCTCTTTTTGAGGAAGTCGGCGGTCTTCTGGGCCTGGTTCATACGAGCTTCAGATGCTTCGTTCAAGAGCGATCGTACTGTTGACTCATTGAGTCCCATACGTCGTCCGATCTCAGTAGCACCCAACTTCTTCTCAGCAAGCCTTCTAGCAGTCTCTACCTGAATGGCTCGCTCTTCGTTTTTAGCGAGAGATCGCTGGGTTCTGAACTGTGAAGTTGTAAGACCCATTGATTTAGCAATCTCGGTGTCAGTCATACCTGTAGACTTAAGTTCCTTTATACGACTAAGGAAATCGCCAGCATGCTGATACGGGTTTTCGCCGGATCCATAAGGAAATCTTCCAGATCGTCTTGGCATTCCATAATGTTCGATAAGCCAAGGTTCTCTTTCAAGTTCCTCTTCAAAGTAGGCAAGATCTTCCATGCCCCAGATCATATTACTCCTCCTTCCTGTTTAGTTATTATATCAGAGAATCTTACCGCCTTATCCATAATATATTTTATGCGTTCAGGCTCGGGATTATGAATCACAACCTGATTGTTCTGATATATGCGTAATTCCATCTCAAGGTCAGCCGGGTTCTTCTTATATTCCAGACAGAACAGAGCTGCATATATTTCAAGCTGCTCCATATGTGCTGGAACTACTCCCGTCTTGAGATCATGTATTCTCAGCATATTCTTTCGGAAACTTATAGCGTCAGCTGTTCCAAAACAATAAGGAGAATAATATAATATTCTCTCAGGTGTCATCTTATAGCCAATTGCATCATTGACATAAAGATTGAGAGTCGCATTGGTTTTCTGCAGTTTTACTCCAAGCTTAATGCATTGCGCTGCAAGAGCATGAAGTTCAGTTCCTTGCGCAGCTGCAAGAAAATTATTACGGCTTTCCATGAGCTTGTCTTCGTCATAATTTACCCAAGAATACTTACTTGCTGAGAGAAAGGCATGCTTACCCTCAAGCTTCGAATGATCGTTCCATATCATTAAGTACGGCCTCCTTATTCTCAGGGTAAACAAATGCTGCATAGGACATGTCATTCATCGCATTGACATAATAGTCCTGATTGGGTCTGTGAGATGCCGAAGCGTCTCTCTTGCATTCAAGCGCAGCCCAGTGACCTTCGTGTAACACGAGCAAATCTGGGATACCCTGAATATGATTTGGATCAGTTTTCAATACCAGGCATCCTTCGAACCGATGCTTGATCTCTTTGACCAATCCAGATTGGAAGTCTCGTTCCAATTTATTAGGGGATCGTCCTTTCATAAAAATTCTCCTTTACAAAATATTTTGAGCAGGACCCAGCAGGTTGAAAGAGGAAGATAAGATGGAGGTCCCAAAACCATGGGTCGTCAAGGAATTGGAGGATATATCAACATGTGGAGGTCGCCAAGTCCTGCTCAAAAGATAAGAGAGAAAGTCGTTATTGTCTCTTTCTCTCCATAAAAGACCATGTTTCGCGCGCGGACATTTATCAATCTTCTATCTGAAGATTGGAGGCTCTGGATAGGTCAAATCTTCGACCCTTACATCTAGGGCGTTTGCTATCTTAAACATATTTCCTAGCGAAGGGCAACAAGTCGCGTGCATATAATTTGATATTGTTGGCTGAGATATACCGGTCTCGTTCGAGAGATCGGTTTGACTCTTGCGTTTACGTTCCATGTGTCGGTTAAGTCGGAGAGCAAAACTTCTGAGATACTCATCCTCAGTATAACCTTCCTCAATGTCTACAGCGAGCACGTCCAATCTAAAGTTCCGTCCGTTCTCAGTATAGACCATTCGCTTACCATGCATTGTAAATACAATCTCACCATATCGTGCATCGATAACATCCGTGATCTCGATACCTTGCTGTAGGTACTTATCCATGTCCATCCAGAACACTTCCATTGTATAACCCATAAAATAGCCTTCCTTTTTTGATTTGTATGCATTTTACCTTGTTCTGAGCAAAAATCACAAAAATTTTAAAAAACTTTAATTAGTAACTGAAAAAATGCCATTTTTATTAATTTATTTATAGCCTATTAATATATTAATAAAAATGGAAATTCACGTAGGAGAAATAAAACAATATTTTTTATTTTTATCAAAAATTATTAATATATTAATAGCCTATTAATATATTAATAAAAATATTGTTCAATGCTCTCTCTATTTGATCAACTTTCACCTCCCGAACTCACAAAATTCGTCCATTACGACTAGTCTTCATCACGTAATCTCGAACCATTTTCTCATCATCAGACTTCGAAACCACCAACTTCTTGTCGCAATTATCCACTGAACAACCTCTCAACTCGCCTGTCATCAATATATAATGACAGCACTTATGATGATTACACCTGCCAATGTCTCTCCAATAAAAGCAACCTGTACAACTATTTTTACTTGCCATCTCAATCAACTCCTTAAATTTCACTAAATTTTAATAAAACGAAGAGTCCGTGTAAGACTCCTCGTTTGTGTTACAAATCATCCCAGAAAATATGTTTCCCCGAGATTAACAATGTGGGGGTTGCCAATATATCGAGCACTACCGTAAGCCATGTGCAGCGATCCTCTATCGTTAAGATCGCCGAGCAAGCTAACAGAAATACTGCCAACATCAGCATCGTCCCATCAAGTCTTTTTCCGTTCATAATAATTTCCTCCTTAATGAAATGTTCTTCATAAAGGAGTATGTTATTTACGCGAACTATTTTATGTCATCGTCAGAATCCTCATCTGAGTCATCTATGTACTCAAAGTAGCATTCGTCGTCTTTAAATCCAACGAGGCCTCGTATAGACCCAAATAGACCTACCACAATGAATGCAACTGCCGGTGTGATATCCTTAACAATGGGATCGATCTTTACCATACACCAGCCAATAAGTACACCCAACACAATCATCGTAAGCCCCTGAAAGAATAAACTCATATCAGGTAGCCTCTTAGGTTTGTCAGATCTTTTTACCCGTACTTTCCATTTCTTCATATTAACCCTCCTCTACAATGATATGGACGGCCGTTACCAGCATGCTTCTCACCGCCAACTGACTCATTAGGGGTATATCCACGCTCACGCAGATACCCTTCGAGAGCATCAATGCGGTCAGCGTTAGCCATAGACGATGATACTCTCATTTCACCACCCATATTTGTGCCACGGTATGTGAGATATACTCGACCATTATACTCCTCATCTGTTATCAAAGAACACACCTGGTCGAATATAATTTTTTCGACATACATATAATATGCTGATCTTGAATTAAGCCTTGCCATCGTGTCTCGCCTCCAATTCAGCATCGAATCGCTCAATGACCTTGCTCTCATCAAAAAGCTTTCGAATGTCAATATTACAAGTATCCTTAAGAATTTTCTCAATATATGTCATGTGCCCCCGGATTGCAGCCTCACTGGTCTTCATCTCAATATAGCCAGACTTAGCCTCCTCATCAAGATCACCAAAGCAAATATCTTTCATCTCTTCATCGAGCTTCTCACCAAGACGAAGCAACAGACGCCCTTCTACGTAATCGCTAACCGGTCGTCTTATAAATTCCTGATAAAAGTGCCTACCAAGCTTCTCCTCAAGCTCCTTTGCAACCTCGTTATTCATTTCCTGCTTATCCATAATATTTTTCTCCCTAGGCGTTGAACTTTCTTTACCGCTCAAATAATAAAAGCTAAGAGAGCCTGTTAGCTCTCCTGCTTTAAAGATATAAATAATTTAGAGTTGTTAATAAATGGTATATAACCCACTATATCGCCATACTCATCTATTTTAAACTTGAAAACAGCCGACTTTTGATTAATGACATCGTCTATTATTGGTTGTATTGCATTTTGTACATATTTAACATATGCCGGATTAACGTCTTCTAGATACTCCCCGAGCGAAAATGGTTCGCCGGTTTTTATCCATTCCTCATTAACACCGTCAATTGTTTCATTAAAAATTTCAGCAACCGCATTACGATGTTCCATAAACCAATTAGTCATGGGTTTCCGTAAAATTTTTGGTATGTTGTTATAATGATAAAATACCTTGAATAACGATTCTTTCATTATATTACCTCCTTTATCATAATACAACATGTAAATTTCGCGGATTCTTATTCAAACGTCCCAACATACTTACCAATAACCCCCGCGGAGTCCTTCGAGTCAGTGGCCTTGAAGTACGCGCCCTTTTTACGCGGATACATAAATTCAAACATGAGGTAGTTCATAGCATCGAGGAGATACTCGGTGTTACCGGTCTCCTCATATTTCTCGACACATTTCTGGCAAGTAGGAATCGCTAGGACTCCATTGGGCTGAGTAAAGTTATCCGCAGCAGAACCATATTTGTAGAAGGAAGTCTCTACTCTGTTTTTTCTCAACTGGTCGGCGCGGAGTGAGTATTCCTTATTCAGATCAAACTTCGCCATCAGACTTTACCTCCTTAATCCACTTCTTGAAGATATTGCAGTAAGAGCCAGTGTTACCCATTGTCTTCTTAACAATCGCCATAGCCAGACCCTTCTCAGGATCAAACTTATCTCCAGGCTGGCACTTCACAACTGTCTTAGTGCCGTCGCTCCAGAACACAATGGTAGCAGGGTCGTGGAAGATGACGTCCACTATATCGATAGGCGATCTTGAAGCCACATCGACGTCGAAAGCTCCACTACCATAAAGAGAATTAAGAAACTTCTTACATGCGAGCACACTGCTCTTGTCCCAAGCTCGTGATGTTGTGGTAGCATCGTTCATAATACAACGACGTATATCTTCAGGTATAATCTGAATATTATCAGTATCCAGTACATACGTCTTACCAGGCTTACACTTCTGAACCTGGTCGGTAGTGAATGGATAGAACCGATAACCTGTGGTGTCAAGTGAATACTTAATGTTCATAATAAAACCTCCATAAATTAATTTCAGAAAAGCTAAGAGAGCCTGTTACAGCTCTCTCGCCTTTTACTTTTTGTAATACCAGTCGTCTAAACTGGGCTTATAATTTAATATACCGATCTTATGTTGATATAAATCATTCGCAAAAAGAATCCGCCTTATAATCCATATTGGGATATAAGGATACTTCTCTTTAACGAATTTTATAGCATCATGAGTATAGTACATTATTTTCTTAGCCATATAGACCAACTCCTTTCGTTAGAGAGTATGTTATTTACGCGTAATAAAAAGTTCCGGATAAGGGAGCGTGCTTTCCATCATCTTGCAGAATGTCTGCCATTCATCCAGTTTATGATTCTTACGAGATTTGTAAATGTTTGCAAGAACCTCGTAGTTCATTGTCACAGTCCTCTTCTGATTGTAAGATGACGGGAGAAGCTGAATCATCTGCCACCATATTTCCTTCTCCGTTAACGCAGGTGTATGAGTATAGTCAATCTGGCTCTTTGGGGTATTAGAAACATACAGATACATCTTGCGGATATTGTTGAGAAGATCTATAGTTTTCTGCAGTGACTCGTAAGGACCTGAAACAAATACAGTATTACCATTACTATCCTGCGTAGGCCAACCAGACGCTAGATGCTCGTGACTGAAATCATCCATAATGAATTCCTTCTCCGCAATTTTATGCATTGTGGAACAGGAATTTGCAACAGTGCCGACCTTGTACGTATCGAACTCCTTCCAAAAGTATAGTGGTGCGTTGATGTCCATTGATACTGTGATCATGCGACGGAATTTGCAATGATCTGAACCAGCAGCGCAGAGCTTCTTCATCAGAGTAAGATCGTTAGGTCCGATAACAGGTACTCCCTGCCCTGACATGTCAAACTCGCTGTCACTCTTATCCCAAGAGTTATAGGAGTTTCTCATACCCCGAATGGCCTCTTCCCAGCCATAGGTCTTTAATTCAGTTATTTCAATCATTTTTATCCTCCTTATCTTTCTTCCAGCATATTCTTAAGTGTGGCCATATCACGATTAAGTCCTCGAACCCCATTCCAACAACGACTGCAATTTCCGAACGCTATCGAGTTAGATATTTCAGCCATATTGCGTTGAATTGCTTTTAGGGTCTCCAATTCTTCCGCAGATTTACTCGATATCGGTTCCTTAGGCATTGGTCTCTCTACAACCGGTTTGCACACATCAGAATTCGCTTTCTTAGTCTTATATACATCCTTCTTATAGATGACGATGAGACCCTGTTCGCCATCTTTAGTGAATCTGCCTGGACAAAATTCAATTCTGATAATATCTATACCATCATCGTCGCTTGCCCAGGCATTGAATTTTCTTGTGATATCTTCCAAGTAACCCTCAAAAACAACCATACGATAAGTTTTCATAATGGCCTCCTCATACTCCAATTATCTGCGATGCGATCATATCAGCAGTGTGAGTGTAGAGAACATTATGATATATCTTAACGGCAGCCGAGTAGCACTTCCAATTCTCCTTGTCATCGAACGCTCCCATATGCCAACGGATACAATACATTTCTTCATCAGTCAGTCCGCCCTGGCCTGGCATCATAACTTGCTGAGCCATCAGGGCACTCTTATCGCCATGACCCGGCAGAAGCTTGCTTTTATTGTAAGTCCATACGCCTTCATCATTTAAAACGTAGTCATCGCATTTACAAAGATCGTGCAGCATCCCAACGATAATAGGGCTGCCTGAATGAGCCCAACGCAGCCCAAGTCTGTCAGTGAGGTTCTGCAATTCAGTAGCCACCTGCTTTGAATGATCATAGAGTCCACCGATATAATTGCCGTGATGACTGATTGCTGCCGGAGCTGTAAAGTAGCCAAGCTCATCGAGGAAATTACTCAGTACGATAGAATTGTTAACCCGGTTCGGCATAAATTCCCGGAAGTCTTTGATATTTTTGTCTCTCACCTTTTCCATCTCAGCATCAACTTTGTTAGCAGAAGTATTCAACGCATTTATCTCAGTGGGCTCCTTAGTATCAACTTCAATTACCTTATAGATCTTTTCGTTATTCATTATTATTCTCCTTTTCAGATATTATTTTTATCTTATAACCGAGTTTCTCTTCCACTTCTGCCAGGGTCATTTCCTTAGTTGGCTCATTTACTATGTAACTTGCTACAGATGCCTTGAGGTTGCTATTAGGGATATAAGTTAGTTTGCCAGGCAACAGATTAGCAGGACCAATAGATATGGTTATATCGCAGTCCAGCATTGACCACGCCCTATCTAACTGAGGTATCGGCAACCTGTTAACAGGAAACACATTGACAACTCTAGGAAATTCAACAAGCCACTCAAGTCCATTCTTTGCATAGCATCTATACACGAGGTCGAAATATCTTTCATCAGTCATTGAATCAGTAATAAAGTCTGCCTTTTCCAACACGACCTTAGCAATATCTGATTCTTTTATATTCTTAGGGTTTATTACACCACTTAATTTTTTATCACTTGTCATAATATTTCTCCTTTCAGAAAAGCTAAGAGAGCCTGTTACAGCTCCCTTGCTTTAGTTAACTCAGTTTATTTTTGGTGCGATTATCATATTTCCTACAAATGATACAAAGCACATAATAGCTGGAATGACCAAATCAGATATTGGTCCACCATCCATACCAACGACAATCGCCGCTAGTGTGCAAAGCACTGCCAATATACAGTTGATAATCCCCTGAACCATTAAGAATACTTTAATTACCTTTAACATGATAATTTCCCTCCTTTATTTAGTTGAGTTTCCTCATAAAGGAGCATGTATTTTACGCGTCATAAATACCTGTCTAAAAATCTTTCGACTTTCTCAATGTCACTATGACTCAATATACTATTAATATGCTTTGGATCCTTTACTCGGTTTGCTAAATACCGCATTCCAGATTCAAGTTCTTCAGCCCTGAATTTGTCAATACCAGCTTTTCTTCTTTCTTCATATAAAGGAAGTTTTAGCTCTTTTGCTGCTTGACTAGAAGGTGTGTGGAATTGTAATTCAAATATGTTTCCGTTTTTATCTCTAAACGTACTTTGCACAGCTTTATGCATTACTTTCCCTTGTCTATATGATTCAAAATAATTTTTACACCGTATTTCTTCGTATCCTTTATTCTCAAGATCTGTTTTTATAGTATTATAATTTTTAACAAAATCTTTTGTGTCGGATACAGATGTATATCTAATAGAATCTTTAATACCATTAGCCGCTTCCTTATAACTTATATTTTTTTCTTTGGCGTCAGAAGCTATTTTTCCAGCCATTGATGTAGGTTGTTTAAGTCTATGCTCAAGCCCATACATCTTGCATCCGGAATCATTAACAGCCGATACAACATCATTTGTTATTTTTGGTTCAATTTTAGAAGCCTTATTAAATATTTCAGTAGCTAATCCAGCACACTCATAAGCGTCTTTAGAACTAATATTACCTCTGGACTTAATTCCTGAAATATCAATGGACTCCTTAGTAAAATTGGAATATGAATTCGACAACTTATTAATGACAGACCTCTCAGTATCGGCGAACTTATTGTATCTTTCTCGTCCTGCGTCAGTTAAAGTTCCATCTTTGTTCTGAAATCTTCTAATTCCCCACTTCTGTCCAATTATTCCATGATGATACAGTTCATTCGACATAATAAATTCCTCCTTTATCTAGTTTCTTCATATCATGCATTAATCGCGTTTATTCCTTAGCCTCAAAGTTAATAGGCTTATGGGAATTTATATTCCACGGCCTACCGAGGCACTCGTTGCAAGGTTCCTCAGTCTCTGGCTGCTTATACCATTTGCACTGATGACAGTAGTCGGTATAATAGCATTCTTTGGTTGGCGTTTCGGTTACCATTATATCTGATCCTCCTCCATTTTAAGATTATCCGGAAGACGATCATACGCACGATTGAGTTTGATATCGCACGCCCTGTCAATCTGCTCATCCGTGAATAAGCCACTCAACTCAACCACGTATGTTGTTACAAGAATGTCGGCAAGTTCTTCAAGAACGCCGTAACCATTTTCATCAAGACCTCGGTTGTACTTGGAGATAGCCTGTATTAGCTCTGCACACTCTTCCTGAAGAATGCTAAGGTTTTCCTTTGCGCTCGCAGAACGTGCAACACAATCCATTTTAGCATTATATGCTGAATGAGAATTTGACTCACTTCTGTCACCATTGGTCATTCTTTTTATAAATTCTTCACGATCCATGATTACACATCCTTTCTTTTGTTCTTAACGTATCCCCAGATTATATTAAGAGCATGATCATAATAGTTGAGATGGGTTTCGTATCCAGCCTGATTGAGCATGTTGATCATCTGATCAAGAACAACCTCATCAATGTCGTTAAAGGTAACGTAGCATTCTGGTTTGCCTTCCCCGGCAGCCTCGTCGATTTTTGCCGCAATCTTCTCAACAAAACTGTCAAGTCCTTTTTTGCGAACAATCTCAGTAGCCTGAATCTGTACGTCTATAGCTTTCCTCAGCATTTTCCCCATATTTATTCTTCCTCCTTGTTAAAATATATGTGCATTATCCTGTCAATTTCACCAATCTCGATCAGCGATGGCGATGACACAATATCATATTTATATTTCCCCTTATTGAGATTTTCCTTGAGCTTGTTTATCAGGTCCTCACTAATCCCAGAGATATCAACATATATTTCACTCGTCACATTCTTATCAACTATCTCGATATAGGACATTATGCAAGCAACGAGACGAGTGTCGCGGATAATTTTTGTAACATCAGTCATGGTTATCCTCCTTATAGTCACGGTCAACGCAATCATAGGATACCCAGGTTACGTATCCGCAGTGATCACACACATAACCTCTCCCGCCTTGGGAATCTTCGTCGAATTTCTTCAACTTCCTCATCTCAGTATATTTGTTCTGGCTCTCGCAACGCGGGCATATTCCGTGATTATAATCGCGCGCTTCTCTGTGAATAGAGAGAAGCACTAATACCACAACAAAAGTTACCATGACCAACAGTACAATCCAATAATACATTTTAAACATTCTCCTTTCAAAAATAAAAGACTTAAAAGACCTTGGGAATCGAACCCAGAATTCTCGATCAACTCGAGCGTGTTACCTAATTACACCAGTCTTCTCATAATATACCATGATTTTTTCGCGAATTATTGTTGAAGGACTCGTAGAACCGTCCCTCATTGAATTTGCCCTTAGCCTTTAATGCTCTGGTTATCGCCTTGTCGATTGGACTTCTCGATACAAGATGATAATACCAAAGATTCATATAGGGCGTATTAAGACGGTCAATTCGTCCTTGTGCTTGGTTCATTATTCGCCAACTATAGTTCTGAGAGTAGAATATTATAGTATCGGTAGTGATGCAATTCCAACCTTCAGCACCTGCAGCGTAGTTGACCAAATAAACCCATTTACTTGATGTTGGGACAGGCTCGTGTTTATGCCCATTCCACTCAGCAATCTCTACGTCATCACCATAATCAATAGACTTGAGTATATCCAACTCGAAATCATAATTGTAGAAGATGATAGCAGTAGGATGCTTCTCGATCAATTCAAGTAGAGCCACCACACGACTCTCATCACTAAAAGTAATCTGTCGAAGAACACTACAGAATTGTGCAGCATTTTCTATAGGCTCCCCTTCCAAATTTTGCCGTGTTTTGATAACCTGTGATATCAAATCGCCATCATATTTAACAGCAATTTCTTCATGATGAGAAGTTGTCTTCCGCTTGAAATCCATATCCACAAGCAATTCGTCTCGATGCTGAATAAGTAAATCGACATTTATATATTGCAGCACTTGTGGGAATGTAGTTCGCGGATTATAGACAATATGATAATACTCAAACTCGCTTTTGTTTCGGTAGAACCCATTAGCAATAAATACCGCCATGTAGTCCTCCCATTTATCGCCAGGAGTAGCAGACAGTAGTATCCATTCATTATCCCTGGCAATTTTTATGAATGTCTTAGCCCATTTGCCATACCCAACGACACGTTGCTCGTCGAATATGAAGAAGGCATCTTTAACATTGACATATTTTTCTATATTATTCCAACTGTCTACTATTACTTGATTATTATATGCGTTAGCTTCTGGATGAGGAGATAGCAAGAACGGCGCCATATCGACAGACCATTCTGCTGTATCTCTCTTCCGAGCAGTTGTAATAATATATAAGTCTTTTGGGTGGGTCATCATAGAAAACTTTTTAGAAGTATCATACAAATCGCCACCCATTCGACTATAATAATATGCCAATGAAGTCCGGCTTTTACCGGAACCAACTCCGCCGCAGAGAATACAACCGTTATGCATTTTTCTTATGGCGTCAAGTTGATAATCATACATTGGTATACTGCTCATTTATGAAGGAACACCCGATCCCTTCTGCGACAAACGTGTACATTGCTGTACCCATCTCTCCTTATCGCGTTGTCGTATGACGCCGCACAAGAAGCAGCATTACGATAGGGATTTGCGTCAATTTCAACAGCGTCATACTCAGACGCACAAAAATCGTCGAGAGTACCCACCACATCACAGTGGCAGGATTTCTCTTCTCGCATATCATACTTACTAGGTATGACGTCAATTGGTGTCATTCTTGGCATAACAATTTTCTCCTTTCATTTTTGAACATTAGCGATGCATATACTTCATAGCAAAGGGATCCGCCGCCAGGTCCTGTGTTACATACATCGTATTGACATAGAGTGTCTTACCTCTGTCCCAAACACGAGGATTGAGGAAGACATCGACGTTTGAAGCTCTGATAGTATCAAGCACGCCTACACTCTCAGGATCCAGAAGTACAGGCTCATTATCCCCCACGACAAGGAATATACGGGGAGGGAACTTGGACTCGTAGTTAACGACCACAGATACAAAGAATGTAGGAACGAAGCCCTCTTCCTCGCCCTCGCGAGGCACAGTCTGCTTTACATTGAACCCGTCCTCGATCATCTGCATAGCGAGGTCATGATCGGGAATGACGACATTTGCCTTGCGCTGATTGCTCTTGAATCTGTCTCTGTTAGGGTCGCCGGCGAAGTTAGTATCGAAGATAAAATGAGTGTTCTCAAGAATAATACGATTGTTTTCCATAATAAAGTTCTCCTTTAACTTATAAAATATTTATTTTGATCAGAAGGGGAGCGCCCCGGGAATTTCCCCGAAGTACCCCTCATCCGATGCAAACCAACCTGCATCACAATAGAGCGAGATCGACTCTATTGCGTCGTTGACAAGCTTTATGTAATATGACTTGTCAACCTTATCCTGAAGACCAAGATGTTCTATCTGCTCAGTTTCCATCCACAGGTAATCCTTGGTACCGCCGATAGAGTAATACTTACCCTCGGCTTCGCGATAGAGTCTGCCTGCACCTACGCCCTCCTGCATAGGACAGAATAAACCGACTTTACCGACAAATATATAATTGTGTTCGCCCTCAGGCAGTCCTTCACACATGTCAAGGTATATCGATCCACGGCACTCTTTTGTTTCACACATATCGTTGAACTCTATATCCTCTTTACTGAATAGAGTCTTGAATACATATGGTACAGCAAATTGAGTGCCAGTAGCAGTCCATTCACCACTCTTTTTATGGTTCTTACCAGGACAATAGCCATAGAGAGACATACACTTCTCTTCGGTTGCATACTTGGCAATATAGACTGCGTTGTTTACCAGACACATCTTCTCGTAAGTGGCCTCATGTTCGAAGGTATAACCATAACTTAAACCATAGTTATACACGAAGTCAATTATCTCAGGAGTAGCATCAGGTATTTTGATCGAGTCCGTCTTGATATGAGCAACCTTGAAGCCACGTGCCTCAACCTCATTCTTGAGATTTACCATGAAGAGAGCGCCACGTTTAGCTACGATATTATCTGCATTTCGAGCATCCTTGAATGGATTCTCAAACTTAGCCGATGTAAGCCCATATACTGAGTTGATAGCAGTCTTCAGTGCATTTGCCAGTGAGCCGGATGTCATTTCTCCGCTTAACACTTTCTGAATGTACGGAGTCAACTTACCATCCAGCATGCCATTGACAATGTCCCAAGCTTCATGCTTGATCGATACTCGTCCCTCGACAATATCACGGAATGCTCGAGTAAATCTTGGGCCGAACAAGCATTCCGCAATTGCAGAGTGAGGATGCATAGACGATATGTCAAGCAGTGCAACGTTACCATACGCATCTGGCTTAGCAAATACCCAACCGCCCTCGCCAACGACTTCTCCACGGTAAGTCGACTTACCGAATTTGAATTCGTAGCCAGGGAAGTAAGGCAGGAGTGACTCTCGATTATCTCCGCTACCTTCATAGCCATAGTGCTTCTTAGACATCATCTCAGGGCATGCTTCCTTGAGGAACGCCTCAACTTCAGGATCCATACAAGTTACAGGCTCGGCGAGATTTCTATAGCAGAATTCATTCTGAGGCTTGCGATTCGTACCGAAGATAATTCGTGTTGTAAGGCTGTTAGTTGAATCGTTTACGGTCATTTCAGCCAAATCAGCCAGAATCTCTCTTGCAGTCCAGTCTGCTTCGAGATAATGGAACGCAGCTTTGGTTGCCCTAACATCGTTCTTACAATATTTTACAACCTTAGGCCACAGTTCCTCAGGCACGGGCTTATCCCAAGGCAGACCCAGTTCCTGATGGTGGATGCCCATTTTGATCTCGAGCTTCTTAAGACTCATTTTGTTGCCCGCTGAAGCGAAATCGTAGATATCCGTGTAACTCAGGTTATATGCTTCACGGAATTTGCCGTCCTTGTGATTACCAATGATAAGCTGAGACTGCTGATAAATCTGCTCGTTGTCATATCCTAACATTCTTGCATAAAGAATGTGGTTGTCATAATTTCGATTATTAAAGCCCACGAGTTTGGTAGATGTAAGCTTATTTATGTCTTCTGCTGTCGGATTGATTAATGCGGATACCTCGTCTGAGTCATCGGACATAAAGCATACCACAAATAGATTAGGAAATACCTCAACATCATAGAATACAATTGACTTGAGGTCCTTTATCTCAGTGTTGTCTGTAACCAACTCGTCAGCCGACTTGAATTGCATCTTGTTAACCATTTTGATGCAATAGTCAGCATGGTTAGTTGATCCAGTCGCGAATGCCAGCACAGCATTTCTCAAATCTCTTACGTCATACTGGGTGCCGGCCTTATAAGCATCGTCCAGTATCTTGTAGATAAAGTCAATACTTGGCTTGGTACCCGGATGATATTCTTTCTCCAGGTTTCTAAGAATGAGAGTACGAATCGCCTTTTCATTCTTAATAGTATCTTGATTTACCACCTTGTCATCTCCTTTCAATGGTAAACCCGAACTGATATTGGCGATAGGAAGATTGTTACACTTGGTAAGCTTTCTTCTTAATGCCTGCTTACCGGTGAATACCTTTATCTCAACATTTTCTGAATAGATTCTGCTGAGTTTGGTCGGATCACCAGTGTAGATGTAATGCAGATGTACGCCGCATCCAGACTTACTCAGTTCCGCATAAGTAGCCGGCCATTTAGCAGCCTCTGCAAGATTTGCTTCAAGACTCTTCTTACCATCGACCTTTAAATCGAAGTCTATTACAATATGATGTATGTCTGAGAACAGCACATAATGCAATAAAGAGGTGTCGATATCTGACAATTTGGTGGTTACGTTATCCCATTTTGATCGAGGGGCGCCTTCCTCTGATGCATACTGGGCATAGCAATCTGCACACATTTTGTCGAATATTGAGATATTAGAGTCTAATATCAGCGTCTTGGAGCCATTTTGAGCAGGTACAACGATAGAAGTATCATTTGATTCATATCTATCGCCTCTAAAACCTTTATAATAGCCCCTCGCATTGGTACCATCGGCTAAAGTATACTTATCAAGGTATTCGTCAAAGTAATTCTTTAACTCTTCCTTGAATACTCGCTGCGGGAATGGATAAGCTACCTTTGCATATTCACAATAGTTCTTATACATCTCCCAAGCTATTTTGAGTGATACTCCGTTGTCCCTTGAGAAGATCAAATAACTATCCATAACAAAGTTGTAGAAGTCGTTTGATGCCCCCATCATACCAACTGGGATATAGTCATCGTAGGCATGCTTGTCGTCCAGATATACGTTCAAACACTCATTAGCAATACCCCCGAGCTCGAATGGGATCATGCCTTTGAGTCTGTCATAATCTGCACGATTAAGCAGCCTACCCGATGGCGACACATCAATGAGTCGTCTTATCAAACCTGACTTAGCATCAGTAATTTTTACTGGCTTGTTCGTGCCCATAAAAAGGAAACATTTGAAGTCAGTAGCATAGGTTGATTTGAACTTCTCATTGACTGTCATTTTTTCATGCGATACCAGAGAGTTCAATCGAGTGTTGTCCTCGATTCTGGAAAGGTCACCATCGTGCTGGATAGCAACCAATGGGTTTGACTTGAAAGCCTCTAATGCAAACTGGTTGCTTGTTGAACCCAATGCTTTCGCATCAAATACCGAGTAATAGCCTTGAAATAACTGCTCTACAATGTTGAGGATAGTTGATTTACCTGTACCCTGAGCTCCATAGAGAACCATGAATTTCTGAATCCTCTTTGAATCACCAGATACGATAGCACCAATCGCCCACATCAATTTGTGAGCTTCCTCGTCATCGTAGAGAGTATGTATCATTTGATCGAATGCGGGTGCGGGAGCATCTTCAAGAGGATACGGCAATCTCTTGCTCGCATAATCCTCTTTTTTCACAGGACTGTTTGCAAAGACAAGGGTCTCGTCCAGTGGGTGAAATGAGTCTCGCATTTGACGCTGACAATATCTATGCCATGCATCAATCATATTCGATTCTGCATCGCACATATAAAGCACAATTGCCCCGCGCTCGATATTTTTCTCGACAAGATATTTGTCGATCTCAGCATCAATCAAATCAAGTGCGTCTTGTTCATCGGTACTCCAACGCCCTTGTTCTTCCAACCAGATGGCATAGAAATCCCCGCCTCGAATCATTAAATCCTTTGACTTAGTAATTCTGAAGCGAGGATATACGATTACGCGACCTTTCGAGTCCATTCGAGTAGACACTCTGAAGAAGTCTAACATCTGGACTCCTCCTTTTTATTCTTCTGTGTCGGTTGTATTTCTCTCTTTATAGAGATTCAGTTCAACATTGTCAAGCCTATCTTCGAGGTTCTTAGCCCTTGTGTTGGCCAGTGATGCAGTTACAAGGCCGATTACACCGAATACAACGCCAACTGTGCAACCAACATTAAGGCGTGATATATTCTTATTGAGAACACCGATAGTCTTGTCCATAAGATTCATATTGTCGACTGTTTCTTCAACACAACCAACCAACTCCTTGATGCAATCGGTGTTATTGTTTATAGCTGCTGTGGCAACATGAGACCACTCAACACTGTCGCAGATAAAGCCGAGTATCTTTTCGGTAACATTGCCGTTAGTCATTGTAGTAAGTTCATTCATGATTATATCCTCCATTTTATTTAAGTGTGTTAAGATAGCGCATTGCCTGATACCATATTTCCAGGTTACGCATATCTACTGTTGGATCTGCAACAGTGAATAAGCCACCTCGTCCGGATGGCATGTATTCACCTGCTTCAAATCTGTTTATTATTTCCTGTATATCCACAGGATTATAATGCTTGTCGTCGTATCCGTCGAGACCGAGAGATACGATCATAGCATAGAACCATACGCCTGTTCTGTCACCCTCAGCATCATCCGCCATAATCTGCTCTTCGATGCGTAGTGCAAGTGCCACCATCATCTCGAGCACTGAACAGCCGTCATTTTGATCAAGAAGGGCATTTATCTCAGACGGCGTGAGACCTATCTCGTGTCCGAAGCGCTGTCTCATGGCCCGTCCATCTGACTCTCGGTTTTCGTCCATACGGTTCTGATATACAAATCGTATATCATGAAGTTGGGTACAGAGTTTCTTGTAGAACTGTAAGCCTGTTTTATCAACGAGCCATTTAACATAGTCGCGTTCCTGATGCGGATGGATTCTCATTTTGATCACCTCACTTTACGTCTAACGGGTTGTCTGGGAAGGCGTTGTCATAGTCAGGCGGCAAGTCTGAATAATTCATATCCTTCCTATTTATCTCATAGTCTATCATCCGGGCATCATTACGCACCCAGATCTGCACCGTATTGAAGTCGTCGAATGCGTGGATAGCATCGAGACCAATTACCGTTTCGGGGTGCTCGATTTTAACACCCCAGCTATCAGCCAGGACCCCGTCGTCATACCAATCGAGGTCGAGTAGCTCATAGTCATCGCAGTCGCCCACCTGATTTGGATCGATGAGATATGGCTTATCCTCCGCACCAGGATTAGGTACCGCCTTTTCCATGAGGATTTCGCCTACGCCTGGTTCAACAAGACCCTCTTCTTTAGGATTTGAGTAGTTTGTATACTCATTCACCTGACGAGTATATTTGTTGAACTCGGGATCGCTCTTCTCTTCAGTGGCAACATAATTGGATACCGCTCCGTCTTCACGGAACTTATGAATTACTCCATAAGCAGCTTTGATGTCAGCAATATCGCGATCTGCCTTTTCTTCACACTTACTTTTGAAATATTTCATTGTGGAGACCACGCCAACCGCAGCCCCCGCAATGAACGCCAATACAATCTTAACTGTATTGTTCATTTTGATCACCTCACCACTTTACTCGAGACATGATGTTGTCCGAGCAGTTGAAGTTCAGCCATACGCCCTCTCGGCCACTATCGGTTACGAAGTTAGCAGCGGCAGGGTTATTGTAATCAAAGATACCGAAAGATATCTGATGTGTAGGTCCATTGGGATCGAAAATCCAACCGGAAAACTGTCCTTCGGGAGTTCTGTCGAGACCAAGATCGTCTCTTACCTCGTTCTCAAACATAAAGCCGGTTGCTCTTAACTTATCATTCGCCGCCTGCTCATGTGCCTTAAGAAACATGAGGTTGTAGTTATTATATGGATCCCGCTCGTAGTTAACATTAGTTTCGTCGAATAATGCGGTGTGTGGAGCCTGGTCTACTTTCCTGACCTCCTTAGTTTCGGTCTTTACTTCGCCGGTCTCAGGGTCAACAGTCTCTGTCTGCTCAAGCTCTACACGCTCGTTACGGTAGAGCTTCATTTCAGCCTCATCACCGATAGCACCGGCAACACGCTTACGGTACTCTCTGAAAGATGTATCAACAGCAGTAAACGCCGCGGACAGAGCTGCATTTCTGCGCATCATGATATTATTTGACCCTAACATGCAAGTAATGGAAGTCGCAGACAGAAGAATTGTAGGTGCATATACCTTTGTAAGATACCATGCAGTATCAAGATATACCTTTGTCATAGCCTGTGCGTCTTCCTTGGTCAGTTCGGCTTTTTCGTTGCCCTCTTCGTCGAGATGGATGCTCTCGATTTTGATCTTAGCCTCCTCAACAACAGGAATGGCCTTCTTTGTACCTACAATGGCACCTACAATAGCACCAGCACCTGCTACGATAGCTCCTGCGATAAGAAGCTTAGGCGAGTTCTCAACAGCAGCGAACTTAACGTTTGTCATAAATTTACCGATAGTATTCATGATTTCCATATTATTTTCCTCCTTGAATTATAAATTATTTATTGATAGGATAAGGGTTTGGGAGCTTGACAATATAGCAATTGCCATAGGACACAACTCGCGCGTCTCTTATATCTGTCCAACCCCATTTGTTGTCATTATAGTTGGGTATGATGCCTGCAGACTGGTAGAAATCGCCTACAGATGCAATGCCATACTCAGTGATCAGCTCGAACATTTGGTCAAGCACCTTCTCAGCATCGACCCTTGTGGGAAACTGCACCGACTGATAGTCAAATACGGATCCTGTTCTTGCGGGTGTTGGCGGACCATTGTACGACGCATAATAAGGCGTCGCCTGAGCCTGCTTGTAATATCCTCCGTATGACGTGTATGGGCTGTTATATCCTCCATACCCGTATCCACGGTTACCATGTCGTGCTTCGCCAAACAGCAGCATGTCAACACCGTTTGATACGATGCTTGATGCCAGCTGTTTCAATCCGGGCACGATCCAGTCTCTGAATATAGTGCCACTGACAATCTTCAAATCTGTCGTAATAAATTTACCAGGATTAGCCGTGGGCTTCTTGACTGCCTGCGCCACGGCTTTTATTTCCTTCTTAGGGGCGTTTGTTGGCATGTTCGCCTGTGCCATCATATCATCTCCTTATTTTGATCAGAAAAGCTAAGAGAGCCTGTTACAGCTCTCCTGCTTTTGACATCTTTATTTTGTTTCAGTCTCCTCATTTTCTGTCTGAACCTGAATGTCAGGACTCTCAGTTGAAGCATCAACTGTTGCCGGTTCCGCCGATACCTGCTTTGACGCCTTCTTAGCTTTGATCTTAGCCGCAATAGCCTTGCCACCCTTGAATGCCAGCTTGCCGAGTGCTACCACACCCACGCCTGCCAGCGCCAGGATACCAACGCCAACTGCGACTGTACCCTTGTTAAGACCTTCGTCCTCGTCACAAGTGTCTTCAGATACAGGAACAATATCAGTTACCTCTACCTCAGTCTCGTTCTCCATTACTTCGTTGTTCATCATTTCTTCCATGATTAAAACCTCCAATAAAATTTAATTTTTGAGATGTCTCTCATAATACTGTATGTTTTTGCCGCGAATTACAGAACATGTCTAAAGTCTGTTCTTGGCGGTATCTCGAAATCGACTGTCATCGCAAGTCGATTGTCGGCTGTGAGTGTTGAACCAAATGTTGGATCAATGTATCCTCGGTCAATGTGCCAGCCAAGTTCATGACCCAAAGCAGTCTCTTCAAGTCCTACTTCGTAATAGAACTCATTGAGAGATATATAGTTATCATCTCTCATCTGCCTATTCAGATCATTGCAGGCCCGCTTCACATCTTCCATTGTGGAATAGAAATACCTTCCTGAATAACGCTCGTAGCAAAGAAGTTTGCCGTCCGCATTAGCAATAGCCACCGGAGCAGGTGTCTTAGAGGCATCCACCGTCTTTTTTGCTACCTTATCCTGTATTTTCTGCTTAACCTCAGGCAGTTTCTCTTCAGGTACCATTTCCTTGATCTGCTCCTCAACAGATTTCTTATAGTCCCTAAATGCCTGATCCGACACCGTGAGTGCCGTCGTGAGCAATGCATTACGCTTGAGACTCTGATGGGTTCCAAATATAATGCACGCCGCCGAACCCACAGCAGTGAGCGCTACCGGAATGTAGTATGGTGCCTTTATTTTGAACACCTCGCCAGGAGCAAGCGGATCGGGATCGCCTGTTACCCACTTCTGTGTGGCCTCGTCCATGTACACTCGCTTACGGCTCTCCTGTACCTCGGCGAGTTTTGCTTCAGCTTTTTTGCTTGCATGAGCGGTCTGGAATATAGCAGTAATCATGCCTGCTATACCGACGCCCACACTGAGCTCAGTGACATGCTGGGAAGCCAATCTGCCAATGTTTGCAGCTACTGGCTTCAATGTGTCAATTATGCTCATTTGACTTTCTCCTTTCACTTTCAATTAACATCATTTTGATGTCATCAATCTCTTCAAGCATGAACTTAGCATACTTTGTTGGATTTCGATCATCTCCGTCCAACAGCATTTCGTGCGTTTTTTGCACGATTAACATCGGATCAAGGTCGGTATCAATTAACTTCTGCATTACGTATTTGCAGACCGATCGGTGGTATGATCGCTCCATAACCTTATACTTAGGCCATACTTGAGCAGGTGGAATCATCTGCTCATAATGATCCCTTAAGATTTTTAGCGCCTCTGCGCTGGTCATTGTCGCATCTCCTTTCAGAAAAGCTAAGAGAGCCTGTTACAGCTCTCCTGCTTTAGGTTAGTTATCTTCTTCGTGCTTCTTCTCCCACTCATCGAATCTCTTATCGATCTGTTTCTGTGCCGTCTGCTGTGTGTTTAATGCAGTAAGCACAGTACCGATAATACCAACGATCAGTGAAATTATTCCAAGCTTTGTCATAAGTTCTCACCTCCCTCATATAATAGTATGTTTTGCGCGCGAAGATTGAACATAGTTCAGAAAAGCTAAGAGAGCCTGTTACAGCTCTCCTGCCTTTGAGTTACTTCTTAAACATACCCCCCTTGAGATCATTAAATGAATCATCTAAGTTATCCAGTTCCTCGTTTACCTCATTACTCATTCCAGCATAGCCTACTCCTGCCGCTGCAATGAAACAAATTACACCTATTACTTTTTTCATAATAAAAACCTCCAAATAATATATTTTGAGTTTCCTCATAAAAGAATGTGTTTTTATCGCGAATTAATAGGTTATGATAGTGCATTCCATTCCATCGCCGGGCTTTGCGACAGTCTGCTCCATGTGATATGGAATCCTGTATCGCCGGCATATTTCAGCCATGGCATTACTCATAAGCTTTACTACCGATGGCATTGCCTCGAAGTATTTTTCCGTGATCATATCATAGTAGAGCTCGGACGACTCATAAGCAATCTTATGATGAGAGGTCTTTGTCTCGAGCTTTGTATGAGGCTTCAGTGGTCCTTTCTTGTCATTTTTTATGACAGAAACGACTGACACTTGAAGACCGTTTATTACAGCAATGGTGGTGACAACAAGCTCTTTACCATCACCATACTCACGGGTCATATATAACACATTGTTCATTTTGATCAATCCTCCTGTATAATATAATCTGGATTGCGCCTACAAAGCATTATCAGATACTCAGCACGCCTATTTATCTGCTTTACATTGGTGGGTAAATTCGAGCCAGTAGAATGATCGAATCCTTTGAATACGTCTGCGTATTCTACTTGCGCCGCTATACCCGGATAAGTAGCCTGCAAATTCTCCAATTCTGACGCCCATTTTGACCACGTGGCGTCAGAGATAAGATTCTCATTATACACGTAGTAAATAACCGAATGAATCCATACCTGTAATCTTCTTCTATGAATCAGTTCAGCTATCTCTTCTCTTGTCATTATAACTCCTTTCAGAAAAGCTAAGAGAGCCTGTTACAGCTCTCTCGCTATTCTCAACATCCTTATTTCTTGAATATGTTGCTGAATATGTGCTTGAAGGTGCTTGAGCAAATTGAACCTGTCTGTTCGAATATAAAGCCCTGTCGAATCCATTCCTGTTTCTTTACAAACTCTGCAATACCAAGAAACAGACCGCCGACGCTCACTCCGGTAGTAACGCTATTAAGGATCGTATCACGCTTGACTTTAGCTTTTTCAGCCTCAGCCTCAGCCTGACCCTTCTCATAGTCTGTTACCGCCTTTGTCAGGTCAGCGATGCCCTTGGACATCTTTGCATAGTCATCAGGTCCAAGATCCATATCAGGCAGCTCCTTCGTCTGTCGTTCAATCTCCTCTTTGATCACTTTAGTAAATTCGTCCATATTTACATCTTCCTTTCAAAAATATTGGGATGCTCTCCCATAAAACACCGTGTTTCAGTCGCGACTTACCTTAAGAATCACCTTATTTGTGTTCTCGAGCTGTGCTGGAGAATCGACATCAATTTCTAGGCTAAACAGGTCTTTGTTGGGATCTTTGGTGTTAATATGTAATACACCAAACCTGACCTTTGTGCCGAGACCCGTGATTACCACGGCGAGGGCAATACCGCATGCAAGACCCATCGACCATATAATAGCAGATACTATGTAGAACGTCATTTTGATCACCTCCTTTCGCGAAAAGCTAAGAGAGCCTGTTACAGCTCTCCTGCATTGAGTTTATTCGATTACCTTATCGATGTCGTCATCACTTTCAAGTTTAGCAGCACGATCACGCAGCTGTGTGAGACTGACCATACATCCAATAATCGGTAACATAATTACCGCATAGATGATGGTGTCCTTTACAGTTATCTGATGATTCATAAACTTCATAAACTTCTCTTTCATAATAAAACCTCCAATAAGTTTATTTTGAGTTTCCTCATAAGAGAGCGTGTTTATTACG
>ERZ1035001.97-NODE-97-length-58365-cov-15.161379_pt1 | contig 58365 bp, 52 predicted proteins | sample MGYA00520685_ERZ1035001 | MGnify/ENA primary metagenome ERZ1035001 (study PRJEB33766, sample SAMN09781749) | gut metagenome | biome: gut microbiome | host: Homo sapiens | place: Madagascar | study: EMG produced TPA metagenomics assembly of the PRJNA485056 data set... | reverse complement strand
TACGAAAGCGGTGGCATTATCGGATAATATGCTGAAAGGCATAAAGGATACTTTTAAGGTGGTGCCTGACTTTAGAAAGAATCCGGAGTCTAATCTGACAGAATGTTATTTAAATGCAAATAGGATACCGGGAAAAAAGTTTCCACTGATTATGTTTAATCATGCCTATAATTCGTATAGAGAAGGAAATTCCTGTCTTTGTACAGAACTTGCTTCTAACGGATACGTTGTAATATCTGTGGATCATTCCCATGAGGCTGTATGTAGTGAGTTTGATGACGGAACCGTTCTTTTTTTCGACAAAACCATAAAAAAGAAAATGTATAAGCCTATGATTGGTGGAATCATTACAATGCTTAAACTGGTGAGGTTGGCTATCTTCGAGAGTTGCTCACAAATGATGGTCCGGAGTTTAGCTATACAGTTATTTTCTGGGAAAAGAATAGAAGATTAAGAAAGTATAAGATCGGCGTATGCATACGGGGATTACCAATCTGTAAGCCAGTGGAGGATTGAATTTAACGGCACGGAAAGGAAGTCGGAATGAGAAAAGTACCAGAAGGATTGGTTGCAATAGGGGAAATTAATGGATGATAAACCTATCTTATCTCAAGAAAGATATTTAGAAATATTACAGAAAATCAAAGAAAAAAAGGATAGGGAGAAAAATAAATAAGCGAGCAGGTAAGCGTCCCTACTGTATGATAGCTTCGGCTTATTCACTGAGATATAAAAGGTTGAAAAAACTTGAATTTTCAATAAAAAAACTTGATTAATAGTAGGAGGGGTGTTATGAAAAAATTATTGTTGGCGTTGGCATCGTTGATACTAGTATGTAGTATAACAGCTTGTGACAAACAGGCTGATAGCAGTACAGTAGAGGAAGATAGTGTAAAAACAGACATATCTAATAATGAAATAGCAGTTAGAATGGATGCTTTTTCGGTAGATGGCTATGAAATGGGCTTACCCTGTACAATAGGTGATTTCATAGAGCATTTTGAATTAGAATATAGTTTTCCTATGCCTGATTTGCCTAATACAATTTGTTGTTCCTATTTAATTGACGGAGAGCCGGCGGGTGTTATCTTTGTTTATTGTGAAGAAGGAAAGGTGCATGATACGGATTATATTTATGCAATAAATGTAGATGAATATTCTATGGCAAAGGAACAATCATTTTCTGTTGACATATCTGGGGTAACTGAAGATATGACTAGAGAGAAAATTCAGGAAATGTGGGGGGAACCAAGCTTCAGTGGAAATAGGTCAATTATTTATTGTGATGGGGAATTTGAAGATTCCTATTATATCGATAAAATAATTTTTGGCTTTGAAGACACTTCTGGAAAAATAAGTGAAATTTCATTTTTTGTAAATCTGGATAGAATAGAAGAACAGGATAAGTAAAATGGTAGAAATCGATCAAGAAGCGCCATATACAAAGGAACAATTAGATAATATTATAGAATTTGAGAATACAATGATAAAAAATGTGGGATGGAAGGAATAAAGTCGCTGGCTAATATGGCATGTGAAGTATCAAAATATGAGGGGCTTGTTGCTATAAGCGTGCAGGGACGTAGCTTCTGTCACAAGGAGCGTCCCTGTGTCTTAGGATTTAGAGGAGGTAATAGTTATGTCGGTAGTTGATAGTACGGTAGTAGATGGGATAGCATTATCAGAAGACAAAAATGGAATAATTTTGTTGATTACGGATCATTTGGATTGGAGTGAGGAGTATCAGCATTTAATGATTCTACAGGAGAAAATTAATACATATCTCGGGTTTCTAGAAGAAAAGCAGTATGAAGAAATGTATAAAGAAGAGACAATTACGTATGGAATTATAGAAATTCATTTCCAACACAATTTAACGGATAATGCGGAAAATTTTTTGCAGGCAGTTCAAAGTCAGGTTGCTCAGTATGGAATTGAAATACAATGCTATGTTGGATGATGGAGACAATTTCTTAACAGTCTTCAATCATGCCTTAGAGGATAGTCAGGAGTTAGGATTACCAATAGAGATAGAGGTATTGTAGATGTAAGCGTCCCTACTGTATGACCAGAAATAATCCCAATATGCTGTATAAGGATTATTGGAGAGAATAGGAAAATGAAATATTATAAATTGTCAATGGATATGAATAGGGAAAATGATATAATCTGTCATTTTGATGACAAGTTTACAATTCCGCAGAATGCATTGATTATGGGTAAGTACTTTAATCAATGGGATGATAAAACGGTTATTCGTTTTTCAATCGAGGAAGGAAGTGTTTGGACCGATTATTTGGCAAATGACAAAGGATGGTTTTTGGTGTCCGAGAAATTGAAAAAAATCCTTGAATCCATAGATACAGATATTCAGTTCTTGAAAGTTACTGTTGAAGAATATAATGGTTTACGATTATCCCGAAAATATTACTTCGCAAATGTATTACGGGTCGTAGATGCACTCTGCTTAGAAAAATCAAAGTATTTTGAGACCGAAATTTCGGGTATTGGAACAGTGTATACAGTGAGTAAGTATGGTATATATTCTGACAAAACGGAGAATTCGGATGTATTCAAATTAGGAAACAGACAACAGGTACCATTGTTTGTTTCTGAAAAATTTAAGATCCTAATGGAGGAAGAAAGTATAACAGGAATAACACTTACGGAAATAGCTGCTCAGAAGCGAGTAGGGACGTAGCTTCTGTCACGAGGAGCGTCCCTGCGTCCTGTTAATAAGACAGAGGGACACTCTTCGAGACGGAAGAAGCGTCCCCTATGTAAGGGTTAAAGACATAAGGAGGTTATTAAATGGGTAAGATTGTGGTTAAAGTACAAGAGGAAAAACATCTAGGTGAGGACAAGATATATCATCTGATGATTGGAGTAAAAGAGGTATATTTGTATTTCAAGAACGATCGGAATGCAAAACAATATGAGGGATATTATATTTCCGAACGCGAATTCAAAAGTGCCATGCGTGGAAAGACAATCAGATTGCAGAAAGAGAATTTCATAGATATAATAAACCCGGAGGAAAAAATATCAGCATGGGTAGAGAGATTGCAGAAGCAGCGGAAGGAGTTCGGAAATATCCGTGGGGAACGTCGTGGTGTAAATGCAACTGTGATCTTGAGTGGGGTATTTCTGATCGGTATCGTGCTGTTAGGAATCGGTTTCTGGCGCGTGCAGTACAAGAAGAATCTTGCACAAAGAGTGGTTTCAACCGAGGGTGAAGTGACCAGTTATACAACTGCAAGACTGCAGGGGAAAAGGTATGCACAGGGATATTATGATGTGCATGTGAAATATCAGGTTGATGGTGTGTGGTATGAAGGCTATAATGGAACAACTGCTACCAATCAGGGCGTAGGAGCAAAGGTGACAGTTACATATGATCCGAAGAATCCGGCGAAGATTTATGTGGCAGAGGATATGGAGTGGGATCCATTTAAGTTCTTTATGATTGGAGGTGTGATTGTTCTGGTATCAGGTGCGCTTTTGGGAAATGAGATCCACATGAAACTTATGTGGAAGAAAAAAACAGTAAAGAACAGTAAAAATATGACATTGGATAAATATTTTGATGGAACAATTGAATCGGGTTCATATACAGAATCACGGATACAGGAATTTGATAGAAATGGGGAGGATATTGGTAAGAAATTAAATGATACACATCAGATGGCAATTCGATTTAGTACGATTGCAAGGGAAAAAATGGGAGACAAAGTGGATAATTTTTGTATTTTTAATGTATATGATGATGTTAATCATAGAGCATTTAGTATAGATTTTGAAGCTTATAATTACTTCGTTATAAGATTAAACTATGACCAAGGAAGATTCGGGTGTAATATTATATCTGGCGATAGAATGATTGCATTGAATAATTCACAAGAATGGTGGGATGAAGCAGATTTTGGTGTTTTTTTTAAAGAATTACAAAAAGAGTTAGAATTTCGTATCCCGGATAAATATTTACGAGCACACGGCTGGTTGTAATAACAAGTAGGGACGTAGTATCTGTCACGATATTAGAGCGCTGCCTCCAATATCGAGACAAAAGAAACGTCCCTCCTGTATACTATTACAAAATTCTGAAATATCAATATGAAGATCCCGGAGAGAATAACAAGGCACAACCATGTTGCTGATGAGTCGTGTGGATGGTGCAGGACATTTGAAAACAGGAGACGTTATGGCAGAAAAATTGAATAACCAGACGGAAGAGATTCACATTGGGCAGGTACGGGATGTGAACAACAAAGAGGTGTTTAAGAATCATGTACTTTGTGCCAAGTTTCTGCGGGATTATGCAGGATTGGATATCCTGGCAAATGTGCAGCCGGAGGACATTGAGGATGTGACCGACCGGTATCACATGTTCAAGCAGGGATTTTCGATATCCACCGATATTTCCGGTCGTGTATTATGAGGGAACCGGAATGTGGACGGCGGCGATGAATGTGAGTGAACGGATTTTTATGAATGAGATATTTGCATCGTATATCCCAAGCTTTACATACCGGCTTGTGAATGTACATCAGTATACGAACGAGCAACTGTTGATTCATGAAGATGAAGGTATCCATAGGCGAAGCGACGGATTGTTTAATAAAGATGATCAGAGGCAGTCAGATGGGAAATTGGTTTGAGAATATGGAGCCTATGGACATACAGGAAGAGCGAGCGAAGACGAAAGTAGCGGAAGAAAAGCTTGGAGAAGCAGAGAAAAAACTGCAGGAAACTCAGATAGAAAGTATGAAATCCGTCGTTCAACTGGTCAAAGAATTAGCGGGTGACAAAACACTGGCTGCGCAGAAATTGATGGACAACTGCCACATGACGAAGGAAGAAGCGGAAGCATTTGTAGAAAAAAATTGGTAAAACATATGAAAGGGTAGGGCTCGGAAGTAGATACTTTCGGGCTTTTTACGTTGGAGATGGATAAAAGTCCTCCTGTCATATTAAAATATGTAGAGCAAATGTCAAATATGTGATAAAATTTTGCATGACAGAGGGACACGAGATATACATATCAAACTTATGTGGAAGAAACAAAAACAGTAAAGAACAGTAAAAAATATAAAAAACAGTAAAGGACAGTAAAAGTGGTATATTTAATCGGAGCAGGTCCCGGTGATCCGGGATTAATTACATACAAAGGTCTGCAGATCTTAAAATCGTGCGATGCGGTGATCTACGATCGGCTTGGAACGGGCGAACTGCTCGATCTTGTGCGACCGGATTGTGCGAAGATCTATGTCGGCAAACAGGCAGGTGCGCATTATAAGAAGCAGGAGGAAATCAACCGGATTCTGGTAGAGACTGCAGGAAAATACGAGAAGGTTGTCCGATTAAAGGGCGGCGATTCGTTTGTGTTCGGACGTGGCGGTGAGGAAATCCTTACATTGCAGGAAGCAGATATTCCGTTTCAGGTGATTCCAGGTGTGACTTCTGCAATTGCGGTGCCGGAGGTGCTTGGAATTCCTGTGACACATCGGGAAATGAGCCGGAGCTTTCATGTGATTACCGGACATACGAAGAAGGGCGAGGCAGATGCACTTGCGAACATCCATAAACAGGAGGGAACCAGTGTGTTCCTGATGGGACTTTCGAATTTGGAACCGATTATGCAGAGGCTGCGCGAAGAGGGGGAATCGGAGGAGACACCGGTTAGTGTGATTTCAAATGGTATGCTGCCCGGAGAGACAATCGTGCGCGGTACGGTAGGGACGATCGGCAAGCTTGCTTCGAAGAACGAGCTTGTTTCACCGGCAATCATAGTCGTCGGGCAGACAGCCGCCTGCACGATGAAGGACAAGAAGCGCAGTGCAATTGATGGCTGCAAGATTGGTGTTGTTGGCACGGCGGTATTCCGGGAGAAACTGCGCGGACTGCTGGAAGAAAAAGGCGCATCGCTGTTTTCAATCTGTGATATGCATGTCAGAATGTGCCCGGATATGGGAAGGTTAGATGTGGCAATTCAGAATTTGTCAGATTATCGGTGGATCGTATTTACAAGCCAGAATGGAATCCGGCTATTTTTTGACCAGGTGCGCGCGTGTGCGGTCGATCTTCGGAAGTTTGCAGATATCCGATTTGCTGTGGTTGGAAGTGGCTGTGCGCAGGCACTGGAGCAGTATGGATTTTATGCGGATTATATACCGGAGCAATATACGACAGAAAGTCTTGCAAATGGGCTTTGTACCGTTGTAGAATCAGGAGAAAAGGTTTTAATCCCGCGGGCGAAGGAAGGAAGCCCGGTCTTAGAACAGATTCTATCTGCGAACCGAATTGACGCTGAGATTCTATCCATCTACGATGTGAGCGGCGCGCGGACAGAAAACTGGAAATATTTAAATAATTACGATGCAATTTTATTTGCAAGCGCTTCCGGGGTGCATGCATTTGCGGATTGCCTTGCCGAGACCGGACAGCCAGACTGGAACCCGGCACAAGGAAAGAAACGTATTGTACTCGGCGCAATCGGGCAGGTAACGGCAGATGCCCTCACGAAATGTGGACTGCCCGCCGATGTCGTCCCGGAGCAGTGCGATGCGGAAGGTTTAGTAAGGGCATTGGATATTGCCTTTGACATGAAAAAGACAGATAATAATAAAGAGTAAAAATGTAGGTGGAGGTGGACATACTTACCAATTCTTAAGCAGACCGTTGAAGCACGCTGGCACTTAATGAGCGACGGATTCATCGTCGCGAATTTAGTACCATTGCGTGCTGAACCGAGCGAGAGCGCGTCTGCGTAGAAATGGTAAGTATGTTCAACTCCTGTAGAGAGGTACATTTATAATTACTGTAAGTTATAGGAAAAGAGGAATATACACACATGATACGATTAAGAAGATTGAGAGAAAATGAAGTACTGCGAAACATGGTGCGCGAGACACAAATCAGCAAATCCGATCTCGTCTACCCGGTATTCATCAAAGAAGGAACCAATGAGAAGAACCCGGTCGATTCCATGCCGGGCATCTACCAGTATACATTGGATCGGTTCGATGAGGAACTAGAGCGCATACAGGCGGCTGGCATTCCGGCAATTTTGATCTTCGGTATCCCGGAGCACAAGGATGAATGCGGCAGCGGCGCTTACGATGAAAATGGTATCACACAGCGTGCGGTGCGCGAGATCAAGAAGAAAGCACCGGAGCTTTTGATTATCGCAGATGTGTGCCTGTGCGAATATACCTCCCACGGACATTGCGGATTGGTGCAGGACGGAAAAATCCTGAACGATGAGACGCTTCCGCTTCTGGCGAAGATGGCAGTAACACTTGCCAAGGCGGGAGCGGACATGATCGCGCCATCCGATATGATGGATGGACATATCGCATATCTGCGAAAGGCATTGGATGAAAATGGATGTGTGGATACATTGCTTATGGGATACAGCGCAAAGTTTGCGTCCGGATATTATTCTCCGTTCCGGGATGCGGCACATTCCGCTCCGGCATTCGGCGATCGCAGAACGTATCAGATGGACCCTGCAAATGGCAGAGAAGCATTGCGCGAATGTGAGGCAGATATCGAAGAGGGGGCGGATATCATTATGGTAAAGCCGGCACTTGCTTATCTTGACATCGTGAAAGCGGTGCGTGGCGAGACGAAGCATCCACTTGCAGTCTACAATGTAAGCGGCGAGTATTCAATGGTCAAGGCAGCAGCGTTAAACGGCTGGATCGATGAGAGGCGTATCGTCATGGAGAACATGATCGCGATGAAACGTGCAGGCGCGGATATCATTATTACGTATCATGCACTTGACGTGGCTAGATGGCTACAGGATGAACAATAGAATGATTCGCAGGAATGTGTATCACGATAGATGTGTATCAGATGACAGGAGGAAGCATCATGCAGACAGAATCAGAACAGTTATTTGAAGAATCCAAGAAATATATTCCGGGCGGCGTGAATTCGCCGGTGCGTGCATTCGGCTCAGTCGGACGCTCCCCGATTTTTATAAAAAAAGCGAAAGGTTCCCGTATATTCGATGAGGATGGAAGGGAATATATAGATTATGTATGTTCATGGGGACCTGGAATCCTTGGACATGCAAAGGAGACGGTAATCGAAGCGGTAAAGGCGGCCTGCGATGATGGACTGACCTTTGGTGCACCAACAAGAAAAGAGCTGGAGATTGCGGAGCTTATCACGGCACATATGCCTTCGATGGAAATGTCCCGTATGGTAAATTCCGGTACAGAAGCAGTGATGAGTGCAATCCGTGCGGCACGCGGATTTACCGGAAGAGATTACATTGTGAAATTCAAGGGCTGTTATCATGGACATAGTGATGGACTTTTGGTAAAGGCCGGTTCCGGCGTGATTACACAGACAGTGGCAAACAGTGCAGGTGTTCCGGAGGGCTATGCGAAATACACCCTCGTTGCAGAGTATAACGATGAGGAATCCGTAAAACAGTTATTCGATGCGTACAAGGGACAGATCGCAGCAATCATTGTCGAGCCGGTTGCGGCCAATATGGGTGTAGTTCCGCCGAAGGCAGGATTTTTAGAGTTCCTGCGTGACATCACGCAGACGGATGGTGCATTACTGATCTTCGATGAAGTTATCACAGGATTCCGTCTGGCACCGGGCGGTGCGCAGGAATATTTCCATATCAAGCCGGATCTGACAACACTTGGCAAGATCGTCGGTGGCGGTATGCCGGTTGGAACCTATGGAGGCAGACGCGAGATCATGCAGTGCGTGGCACCGCTTGGCGAGGTATATCAGGCAGGAACCTTGTCCGGTAATCCGATTGCGATGACGGCGGGCATTGAGACATTGAAGCTGCTGGACGCACATCCGGAAGTGTATGCAAAGCTCGAAGGAAAGACCGCAGGACTTGCACAGGCAGCAAGAGAGGCATTTGGCGATCGGGTCTGTGTCAACCAGATCGGCTCGCTGATGAGCATTTTCTTCACAGACAAGCAGGTGGTTGATATGGATACCGCCATGACGAGCGACACGAAGCAGTATGCAGCATTCTTCCGCTATATGCTTGATCATGGAATCAACCTCGCTCCATCGCAGTTTGAGGCAATGTTTATCTCAGATGCACATACAGAGGAAGATATCCGGAAAACGATTGATGTTATGAAAGAATTTGCACACAGATAGATCGTGGATAAAATAAGAAATTGATTAAAAAAAATGAAACGAATGAAATAGAAACCAGTTTGGAGGAAAACGATGAGTGATACAAGGAAAGATGTCGTGATTATCGGTAGCGGTCCCGCAGGTTTATCGGCGGCGGTTTACGCGAAGCGTGCGTTGCTGGATGTGGCAGTAATCGAGAAGGAAATGTTCAGCGGCGGACAGATTGTCACAACCGACCGTGTGGATAATCTGCTTGGATTCTACGGAACAAATGGCTATGATCTGTCGGTGAAGTTCCGGGAACATGCAGATGCGCTGGCGGTTCCATTTATGGAGGGTACGGTGACGGAGATTGCCGATCAGGATGATTACAAGGAAGTGCATCTGGAAGATGGCAGTGTGATCGAGACAAAGGCAGTAATTGTAGCGACAGGAGCTACTCATCGAAAGCTTGGCGTGCAAGGCGAGGCAAAGTTTGCCGGTGCAGGTGTTTCGTACTGCGCAACCTGTGACGGTGCATTTTTCAGGAATAAAACGGTAGCCGTTGTAGGTGGCGGTGATGTGGCGCTCGAAGATGCCCTGTACCTTGCAAATGTATGTGAGAAGGTCTACCTGATTCATCGGCGTGATGAACTGCGCGGTGCCAAGGTATTGCAGCAGCGAATCTTTGATGCGGCAAATATCGAATTCCTACCACACACCGAAGTACGAGAGATCTGTGGTGAGAACATGGTTGACCATATCGTGATCGAGGATAACCGGACAGAAGAAAAACGAGATCTCGCATTATCCGGTATCTTTATTGCGGTTGGCATGCAGCCACAGACGGCACTTGTAAAAGATGTTGTAGAGATGGAGAACGGCTATATCTGCGCTGGCGAGGACTGCCGCACAAATGTACCATTTCTATATGCAATCGGGGATGTGCGCACCAAGAATGTCCGCCAGATCGCAACTGCAATCGGCGATGGTGCTGTTGTGATCGCGTCACTCGAACACGATCTGCTGGCATAGGACAAGCTGGCAAATCGTAATGGACGCCTGTTACAGCGGAAAAAATTGACAATCCTATCCACAAGATATATAATATCTTGGATTTTACACAGTAGATATTGTACTTTCATACAAAAATCAAGGCAAAACAAGACAGGATTGTCTTGTGTTAGGATTTTGTATGTATAGCTGGTTTGTGATGAGGACAAAGAAATCTTCAACATATATTCAAATATAAATTCATGAAATATATATATGTTTGGAACTTAGAAGTCCTTGATGTTCTTTCAGAGTGCAGCCATGTTTGAACACGATGTTCAAACAAGCCGCCACTGAGCCATGGATGGCGAATTGGCGGCGATGGCGGACATAGAGAAAAAGAAAATTAAGAACATCTAGTACTTCTTAGTTTCAATACATCATATATGAAATGAATTTGTATTTGGATATATGAGGAGAAAAGTTTATCTCATCACACACCAGCGAGGTTCAAAAGGAAAAAGGAGACAATCATGTCGAAGTTACGTTATCATATCGCAGTCATGGCTGCAAAATTCAGCAAAGTCATCATCCGCCTTTCGGGGCGCAACGGCACGCATACCCCAGGTGTCGTTGCCAGAAAAATCTGCCCGGATTTCATGGCGCAGGCACCGAAAGCACCGCTCTGTATCTGCGTGACAGGTACGAACGGTAAGACGACCGTATCAAACATGCTGACCGATATGCTGGAGAAGGAAGGCAAGAAGGTAGTCAGCAACCGGACCGGTTCGAATATCGTGCCGGGTTGCGTGACAAACCTGCTGAACAGCGTCAACTGGCTTGGCAGATGCCGCGTGGATGCGACTGTATTCGAGGTGGATGAGCGTGCATCCCGTCTGATCCTTCCATATGTAAAGCCGGATTATCTTGTTGTGACAAACCTGTTCCGTGATTCACTGAAGCGAAATGCACATCCGGATTACATTTTCAGTGTCATTGACACATACTGCCCGGACACAACGAAGCTGATCTTAAATGCAGATGAGCAGTGCAGCAGCAACTTAAAGCCGAATAGTGAGCATGTTTATTTCGGAATCGGAAAGCAGGACGATGACAAGACGGAGCCATACAACCTGATCGCTGATTATACATTGTGTCCAAAATGCGGTACGAAGCTGAAGTTCAACTACCTTCGTTATCATCATATTGGAAATGCTTATTGTCCAAACTGCGATTACAAGTCTGCAGATGCAGATTATCTTGCAACGAAGGTCGACAAGCAAGGCAAGAAGTTAATTGTCCGTGAAAAGGATGGAAATGAGATCGAATACGCACTGATCCATGATGCGTTGTTTAATATTTATAATGAATTGACTGTAATTACGATGATGCGGGAGCTTGGATATTCTTCCGATGAGGTGAAGAAGCGGATCGCAGAGATCCATGTGCCGGAATCCCGTTACAGCGAGACGAAGGTCGGAAATGTGACAGTCGTTCAGGCACTCAGCAAAGGACAGAGTGCAGTCAGCTCCTGCCGTACGTTCGAGTATGTGGCAGAAGAGCCTGGTAAGAAGGTCATCATGATCGCAGAGGATGACTTCAGCGACAGACAGAAGAGTATCGAGTTTATCGGCTGGATCTACGACCTTGAATACGAGCAGTTTGCAAGAGACGATGTAATGCAGGTTGTCTGCTGTGGACCAAGATGTCTCGATCACCGCGTGCGTGCGCTGATCGCCGGAATCCCGGAGGAGAAGATTGCATGGGATCTCGATGAGGTCGCAGCGGTTGATAAAGTAAAGTTAGAGGGCGTTGATAAGGTATATATCTTATACGACTGCGATACCTACGGTATTTCCTGCAAGATGAAGCAGAAGCTTTTGAAGAGACTGGAGGATGAAAAATAATGAAGATTGAAATCCTTTATCCGGAGCTTTGTACCTTATATGGTGACAAAGGAAATATGCAATACTTAAAGCTCTGCTTACCGGATGCAGAATTTGTAGAGACAACACTGAATGCGAAGCCGCTGTTTCTGACAGAGGATATTGATCTGGTATATATGTGCTCAATGAGCGAGAAGAGTCAGGAAGTGATCTTAAGCCGTCTGCTTCCTCTGAAGGAAGAAATCTTCCGTGCATTTGATGCAGAGAAAACGGTATTCTTATTCGTTGGAAATGCGCTCGAACTGCTTGGCAAATACATTAAGCGGGAAGATGGCAGCAAGGTGGAGGCACTGGCGTACTTAAAAAGCTATTCGGTCAGACAGACACCGAACCGTTTCAATACATTGATGAAGGCAAAATTCGATGATATTACATTGCTTGGTTATACAAGCCGTTTCTCCCATACATTTGGAATCCCGGAGCAGGAGAGCTTCTGCAAGGTTGAGATGGGAACCGGTATGAATCCGAAGTCGGTGTTTGAGGGAATCCGCAAAGGAAAAATCCTTGCGACTTACATGCTTGGACCAATCCTTGTAGCAAACCCGGATTTCACACATTACCTTCTGCGTATGTTAGGCGCAGATATGGAGAAAATACCGTATGAAGATGCGATGCGGGATGCCTATAACCAGAAAATGAAGGAGTTTGAAAAGCCGGATTTGGAATTATCTTAAGTCTGAAATACAGAATTCATTCTTTTTTCACTTGCGAAGTGAGAGAATGAGGAGTATATTATAGCTTGATTATGAAGAAAATGAGTCACACAGAGTAGGAGGTACGAGTGTATGACTGACGTTGAAGTATTTGAGAATTATGAATCAGAGGTACGTTCTTATTGTAGAAGCTTCCCTGCGGTCTTTACGACTTCAAAGGGTTCGATCATGAAGGATGAGAACGGAAAGGAATATATAGATTTCTTCTGCGGAGCAGGAGCCTTAAACTATGGACATAACAATGACTATATTAAGGAAAAGATGGTTGCATACCTGATGAGTGATGGAATTATGCATTCGATGGATATGATGACTGTTCCGAAGAAAGAGTTTTTGCAGTTCTTTGAAGAAAAGGTGTTACAGCCAAGAGGATTGAATTTCAAGGTAATGTTCCCTGGACCAACCGGAACCAATGGCGTAGAGGCTGCATTGAAGCTGGCGCGTAAAGTAAAGAAGAGAAATCAGATCTGGGCACTCATGGGATGTTTCCATGGTATGACACTTGGCGCATTGTCTCTCACAAGTGATGCGGGCAGCCGTGGCGGCGCAGGTGTATGTCTGAATGATGTTACACATATTCCGGCACCATATATGTTCCCGGAGCTTGATACAATCAAATATATGGAGACATTGCTTACGGACGACCACTCAGGTGTGGAGAAACCGGCAGCAATCATTATCGAGACCGTACAGGCAGAAGGAGGCGTGCATGTATTTTCCAATGAATATCTGCAGGGTGTCCGTGCGTTGTGCGATAAGTATGATATTTTGATGATCGTGGATGATATTCAGGTAGGCTGTGCGAGAACAGGAACCTTCTTCTCGTTCGAGCGTGCAGGTATCGTACCGGATATGTTCGTAATGTCGAAGTCCATCGGTGGATATGGTATGCCATTTGCTCTGACAATGTTCAAGCCGGAGTTAGATATCTGGTCACCGGGCGAGCACAACGGAACGTTCCGTGGCAACCAGCTTTCTATGGTTGCAGCGAAGGCAGGACTGGAATATATGCTTGACCATAAGGTTGAGGCTGAGGTAAAGCGCAAAGAGGGAATCATCCGCAAATATATGGATGAGAACATTGCAAGACCGGGTGTGGAGATCCGGGGAATCGGCTGTATCTGGGGCGTCCAGGTTGCAGATGGAAAGCTTGCTTTGGCAATCTGTAACAAGTGCTTTGAAAAGGGATTGATCATGGAACGTGCAGGCCGAGATAACAATGTGTTGAAGCTGATGCCGGCGCTTGTGGCAACGGATGACGAATTGATGCGCGGATTGGATATCATCAGAGATTCAATGAATGAATTGATGTAAGAATTGTACAGAGATAATCTGTGAAGAAAGTAAATCGAGCAGGATGTATGAACCTGCTCGATTGTGTTTTATTTTAGATAATTTTGATGTACTTGAAAAATGGAAAGGTATGATAGATTGTATGGAACCTTGGATGGGAAGAACAGCAGCCGTCGTAGATCTTGGTATGCTGAAAAATAACTTAGCAGAGATCCGCAAGAAATTAAAGCCGGGTGTCGAACTCATGGCGGTTTTAAAGGGTGACGGATACCGGCACGGCGCGGAAGGATTGTATCCGACATTGAAAGCCTGCGGCGTGACCAACTATGCGGTTGCACTGTGGAGCGAGGGTGTTGCCTTGCGGGAGCATGGCGCGACAGAGCCGATTCTTGTGCTTGGAGATACCAGAGATTATGACTTAGATGAGGCAGTCCGTTACAATCTGGACTTTCCAGTATTCTCGGTGGAATATGCGAAGACGGTTGCCGAGGCAGCGAAACGGCAGGGAAGAAAGCAGAATATACAGATCAAGCTCGACACCGGAATGAGCCGGATCGGGTTCCCGGATAACGATGAGACGCTTGAAGCAATCAAGGAGATTTCACAGATGGAATCCCTGAATATGACAGGCATTTTCACGCATTTTGCACGTGCAGATGAGTACGATCATAAGAGTGCAGGGAAGCAGCTTGACCGCTTTCTGCGTATGACAGAGAAGTTAAAGGAAATGGGAATCACATTTCCGAAGTATCATGTGGCGAACAGCCCGGCGATTTTGCTGATGCCGGATTCGCAGCTCGATATGGTACGTGCCGGAGATATCTTATATGGCTTGAATCCAATCGACGAAGAAGGGTTCAAAAAAGAGAACTTCAAGGAGATTTTGAGCTGGTACACGTATGTGGTTATGGTGAAGGAGGTTCCGACAGGAACGGAGGTTGGTTATGGCGGCACATTCGTGACGAAGCGTCCGACGAAGATCGCAACCCTGCCGGTTGGATTTGCGGATGGATACCGGAGAGATCTGTCGAACCGAGGAAAGGTGCTGATCCGTGGACAGGAAGCACCGATCATCGGAAGAGTCTGTATGGATCAGTGTATGGTCGATGTGACAGATATCCCGGATGTACAGAGAAACGATCAGGTGACGCTACTTGGCGGAGACCTTTCCATCCAGTGGATGGCAGATCTGCTTCAGACAAATGTCGATGAGATTGTATGCAATATCTCCCAGCGTGTACCGCGTGTCTATATTGATTCCACACAGGAATCATAAGTTCGTAGTAGAAAGAGGAAAGTTATGCAACAGGAAACCCGTGTAAGAAATGCCTCGCGAAATGTTGTGTTTGGCATGTTTTTGAAAGGCTATCAGATACTGCTTCCATTTATCATGCGTACAGCAATTATGTACTACATGGGCGATGGGTATCTCGGCTTAAACAGCTTGTTTGGTTCGGTGCTGTGGGTGTTGAACCTTGCGGAGTTGGGCGTTGGTTCAGCGATGGTTTATTCCATGTACCAGCCGATTATTGACAATGATAAAGAGCAGATCTGCGCGTTGTTAAAATTATATCAGAAATATTACCGGATCATCGGACTGGTAATCGCAGTCGTTGGCGGAATTCTGACGCCGTTTATTCCGTATCTTGTAAAGAGTGATATGCCGGAGGGCGTGAGCATCTATGTCGTGTATCTGCTCAATCTGTTCTGTACCTGTATGTCGTACTGGCTGCTCGCGTACAAGAACAGTCTGCTGACTGCACACCAGAGAAATGATGTAGCGAGCAAGGTCATGCTTGTGACGAATACGTTCCAGTATGTGGCACAGTTAGTTGTCGTTATGACAATCGGTGATTATTATATCTATCTGATTGTACAGATCTTCACACAGATCGTTACGAATCTGGTAACGGCATATTTTGCGAATAAGATGTATCCGGAATATAAGGCAGTCGGAAAGCTGCCGAAGGAGACAGTAAAGAAAATCAATAATCGTATCAGAGATCTCTTCACCATGAAGGTGGGACAGGTCATTGTATCTTCGGCGGATACGATTGTTATATCTGCATTTTTAGGACTTGCAGCGAATGCATTTTACAACAATTATTACTATGTGCTGACTGCGGTAACCGGAATCATGAATGTGGTGTTCGTATCGTGTACCGCAGGTATCGGAAACAGCATTCTGGTGGAGACGGAAGAAAAAAATTATACGGATTTGAAGAAGCTTTCATTTATCATTATGTGGCTTGCAGGTATGTGCAGTGCGGTTATGCTCTGTCTGTATCAGCCGTTCATGCGGCTCTGGGTAACAGAGAAGCGAATGCTTCCATTTGCAGTCGTTGTTTGCATGGTTGTGTATTTCTTCATCAGCCAGGTAAACCAGATTCTGATCACTTACAAAGATGCAGCGGGAATCTGGCATGAAGACCGGTTCCGTCCACTTGTGACGGCACTTGTGAATCTGGTGCTGAATATTATTCTTGTACAGTTTATTGGTATCTATGGTGTTATCCTGTCTACCGTTATTTCGGTGCTGGCTGTTGGTATGCCGTGGATTCTGCACAACCTGTTTACGGTATTATTTAAGCGGAATGCATGGGAATATATACGGAAGCTTCTGTATTATACAATCGTGACAACGATTGTATGTACACTTACCTATCTGGTTGCAAGTCAGATACCGGGCGTTGGAATTCTGGCGCTGATCCTGAAGGCAATCGTGTCTGTGATCGTGTCAAATCTGTTGATGTTTGTGGCTTATTTCAAGATGGGAGAGTTTGCAGAAGTAAAGAAACTTGTGATACGCGTATTGAAGAGACAGGCTTAATGTGGGGCGGCAGCAACCATGTGAGCGGGAAGGAGAACATATGAGGAAGTTAAAATTATGGGTGGCGTGTGCGATGGCGGCAGCGATGCTTGCACTGACTGCATGCGGAAAAGAAGATAAACTGGTGCTGGTGACAACCGAAGCGGCAGCGTCACAGAGTGATGCGACAACGACTGAAGATATTCTGGCAGATATCCGGGAGGAAGCAGAGAATACAACGGAAGAGGAAAAGAAGCGCGAACCCGCTTCAGAGGAAGATAAGAAGGTCACGATGGAAGCAATCTATGATGCAAACAAAGGGGATACATTGCTTGCGGGTGGAAACAATTACAGCTTGAATACAATCTATTACAGTGATGGTGTTGAGGTGTATTCGGAATATCAGTTCCTTGGGTTTGCCGAGGACGGCACGTATCTGCAGGCGTACGAGGATTCAAATGGAATCGTGCAGGTGCTTGATAAAGAATATGGCTATTGGTATCTGATTGATGAGGACAAGACGTGTTATGCATTGATCTATCCAGAACCAAATGTGGCAGATGCGATCATCAACACGAATCACAACGATATGATTATCTCCCTTACAGAGGCGGATCAGACGATCAAGGATATCTACCGTGAGGACGGAGATCTGGTTGTGGAGACAAATTATAAGAATGACAACGCATCTTATGTATTCCAGTATGTTCTGGATGACAATTACAAGGTGCTTGAATATTATTGTTACGATGCCAATGGGGAAAAGGTATCATATTCCTGGGTGACAGAAGGAAATTCTTATACATATCCGGAGGCAATCGCGACCGCACACGAGTCTATGATGACGCGGACAGTTACGTTCAAGATTTTAGAGGGAAAAGGACTGGAGAGCAGTTATACAGTTCCAGTGGACAAACCGGTACAGCTTGCATTGCTGGAATATAAAGCATACACGGATGAGGCATGCACGACAACTTGGGAAGAGACCGCCGACGATTCAGGCATGTATACCGATGAAGTTATCTATCTCAAACGTGAAGGCGCGGACACAACAGAGGGAACAACGGAAGATTCGACGACAAATCCGTAAATCTCTTTACAAATCAGTGGGATATGTAGTATACTACGGGTAAGAACGAATAGTAGGAGAATGTAAAAAGGAAGTGAGAATATGAGTATGAATATTAGCAGCAATTTTTTTAATAGCATGCTTGGAACATCTTCCAGCAATTCAAGCAGTGGATTGATGGGACTTCTCAGCGATTACAACTCCATTCGGAACGGCAGTTATCTGAAGCTTGCAAAGCATTATTATTCGAACGATAGTGCGAAGAAGGCAACGCAGAAGCAGTTTTCCAAGAGTAACATAGAGACGAAGACAGAGGATACTGCGACAAAGACGGCATCCGAGGATGCATGGAAGGATCTGAAAACATTGAAGGATGAGAAGCTGTATCAGAGTGCGGATACAGATAAGATCCAGAAGAATGTAAAGAGCTTTGTCAGCAATTACAACAGTGTGATGGAGAGTGCACAGAATTCAGATAAATCAGGCGTACTGAAGGATGCATCCAGACTGGCTTCTCAGACTGGAAATTATACAAGTGCATTAGCCAAGATCGGAATTACGGTGAAAAGTGATAACACACTTGCATTTGACGAGGAGGCATTTGCATCCGCAGATATGTCGGATGTGAAGAAACTGTTTGCCGGAGATTTCTCTTTCGGCAGTAATACACAGAGTCGTATGTTGCAGCTTGCAAGCGATGCATCTGCAAATTCATCGTCTGTATTTTACAATCAGTACGGAGCAGTGGCAGGCGCGTCAGTTGGAAGCTTCTACGATAGCTTATTCTAATTAGCAGAGACAGAAATATATAGTTCAATCTCCCCAAGAGGATTGATAATAAGAATGGGAAGATCCGCGGGTTGACTGTGGATCTTCTTCTTTTGTCTGGAAATGGGAGGACTGGTGCAATATGGCAAAAATACGAATCGACAAATATTTGGCAGATGCGGGTTTTGGCAGTCGAAAGGATGTGAAAGGACTGCTGAAGGCAAAACAGGTCACCATAAATGGTGAGATGTGTGTCCATGCGGAGGAAAAGCTGGAACCGGCGCAGGATGTTGTCTGTGTGCAGGGTAAAATGGTCGTGTATGAGAGTTTTTCTTATTATATGCTGCATAAACCACAGGGGGTGGTGTCTGCAACGAAAGATGCACATGAAAAAACAGTTGTGAATCTTATTACAGAACAAAAACGACGCGATTTATTTCCGGTAGGACGGCTGGACAAAGATACGGAAGGGCTGTTGCTTTTAACCAACGATGGAAAGCTGTCAAATGATCTGCTGGCACCGGGAAAGCATGTGGAAAAAACCTATTATGCAAGGATCAAAGGCATGGTCACGAAGAAGGAGGTCGCTGCTTTTGCTGAGGGTGTAGATATCGGAGATGAGCTGCTCACAGCACCAGCTGAACTGAAGATTCACAAGGCAGGGAGCGAAAGTGAGATCGAAATTACGATCACAGAGGGGCGGTATCATCAGATTAAACGAATGTTTGAAGCGGTAGGTATGCAGGTGCTATATTTAAAGCGTTTGCGTATGGGACCGTTGTATCTGGATGAGTCGCTTGCGTGTGGTGAATATCGGAAACTTACCACAGAGGAAATCCAGAGCCTGAAAAACAGAGAAGAATGGTAAATCGTTTGTGAAATACGAGAAAGTATGTTGACATATGAGGTAGAAAAAGTATAAACTGTAAAGAAGGTATTGCAGTTTTGCAGGAGGAAACGATATGGACGAAAATAAGAATCCGGAATCCAGATATGACGTGGATGAAGAAGAGGGTGCCACCACCGTATTACGTGCGATGGATGCAGAAACTGAGGACGAAGAAGAGGGCGCGACGACGGTATTGCGCGCAGAAGATATGACACCTGAGGATGACGATGATACGGAAGGTGCAACGACGGTTCTGACAGGACCAGAACCAGCGATGATGGGTGCAGCACCAGCACCGGGCGCACCACAGTTTGAGGACAAGACACAGATGCTTCCGCCACAGGGAGCACCGATGGGAATGCCGATGGGACAGATGCCGAACGGACCGATGGGAGCACCAATGGGACAGATGCCGAACGGACCAATGGGAGCACCAATGGGACAGATGCCGAACGGACCGATGGGAGCGCCAATGGGACAGATGCAGAATGGACCGATGGGAGCACCAATGGGACAGATGCCAAATGGATCAATGGGAGCACCGATGGGTATGATGCCGAATAACGGACAGATGCCGCCGATGAATGGTGGAAAGCCGCCAAAGGCGCCGAAACCACCGAAAGCTCCGAAGGAGAAAAAACCGAAGGTACCAAAACAGCCAAAAGTAAACAAAGATGGTTCACCAAAGAAGAAAAAGACAGGTCTGATCGTGGCTATCTGCGTCGTTGTGGTATTGGCACTGGGCGCAGGCGCATATTTCCTGTTCTTTACGCCAGAGAAACGGTATGAGAGGAAGATGGATGTTGCTGAGAAGGCGATGACAGACAGCAATTACGAAGAAGCTGTCACGGCGTATGAAGCAGCACTTGGTATCTTTGATGACCGGGTTCCGGCTATGACCGGTTTGTTATCCGCACAGATTAGTGCCGGTGAAAGCGATGGGGCAAGAGAGAATTTCACAGAGTTCCGTACAACAATCACGGGCTTTGATGCAGATAAAGTAACAGAGAACAGTGAGGATATCGTAGCATTCTATGAATACGCAGATGATCTTTACAGTGATACGGATTCTCTGATCGATGCATATAAGGAAGGGTATAACCTGACAAATGACAACGGTCTGAAGAAGAACCTCGTAACTGCATATGTAGACCGTGCCGATGCAATGGATAACTCTGATTATGAAAATAAGATTGCTGCTTATGGAGATGCTTTGGATCTCGACAGTACGAATGAGTCGGCTCTGAGTGGAAGAAAGGCATGTGCATATGCTGTTTTGGATGATATGATGGATGCACAGCAGTATGATCAGGCAGAATCCTTTATCAATACATATGCGGACAGCATGTCGGATGTGGACTTCTCTTCTTATACAGAGAAGATTGAGTCAGAGCGTGCGTTGATGACAGCCAGACATGATCTGATGGAGCAGGTAATCAGCCTGATGTCAGCTTCCGATTATGCAGGCATGATGGACGTGGATGGTTCCGATAATGCAAGTACAGTTGTTGCGAATATGGACGGTGATTCTTATGTTTATGCAACGGATGGCTATGACAGCTCCTATACAGGAAAAGCTGCGGGCGTTTACACATATTCTACTTTGTTGAGTTCTGGTTATTACTTCTATTATGGTGATTACGAGAACGGTGTGCGAAGTGGACAGGGAACGATGTTCGTCAAGATGGATGGTTATAATCAGGCATATCTGGTTTATGAAGGTGCATGGAGCAACGATAAACCGAACGGTGCAGGTACTGAGACATCTGTCAACGAGGACGCTGGCGATGAGCTTGTAACGGTAACCCGTTCTGGTAATCTGGTAGATGGATTGTTTGATGGAGAGGTAACTGTATCGCTTGTATCGAACGATGAAGAGTATGGTGGAACTTACACAGGTACATATACTGCATCGAACGGTGATGCACCGGATATCCGTGAGAATTATCCGGATCTGGATTTTAGTGATGTATCGGAAGATAAGACAGTTTATGTGGTACTGGAATGTGACGGTTCACCAATGTACTGGCACTTCTCAAAGGGATCAGCCGCAAAGCTCGGTATACATACTTTTGGGAACTAAGATAAAAATAAATGGTGGTAAAACATATGGACATATTGATCAATGACTATATAAATGGAGAGCGCTCCCTGTGTAGGGATGAAGCTCAGTTTTCCGCGTATCTGTTCCAGATTTTGAACGGATGCAAACGTGTCAAGATCGATTCTGACAATTTTACAAATAAGACTTACGAAGTAATGCAGGCATATTATATGCCGGCGTTCCTGCGTGATTACTTCAATTATGCGGACAGTAAGGCTGAATTCAACCGGAAGCTTGTGACATTTGCAAACCGGAAGTTACGTGCACTGTATGCAGGTGAAGAGGCGCAGGGGGCGATGCTTGAGGATGTAGATGCCAAGGCAGTGAATGCTGCGGAGATTTACAATCTGGATAAGGAACTGGATATAGAAAATCCGGGGTTCGATCTTGGAAAGCATATCAATGGATGGTCTGGAAAAGAACGCGAATATCGAAATCCGCTTGCACGTTGGATGATGAATGTGCGGCCGGATATCGCAGTTTTGCTGAAACGACGCGGCATCAAGCGTACAGAGCTACGGATGCATGAGATTGATTGTCATTATCTGAATAGTGTAGACACGTATCCAGCGATGATTGGACGCGTGGATGAAAAAGGACATGTGACTGGGTGCAAGAAGATCGTGTGTACGAAGCAGCAGGTAGAACAGTATGCGTTGGAGTTTCTGTGTGAGACACCAACGGAGGAATACGCAGATACCATCGGTATGAAATGGTGGGGACCGGCGAAGGAGTCGGACACACCGGTAGAAGACAGCGGTATTGCGATTGAACCTGGCTTTATTAGTATGGCGAATCTGGTTAGTGCAAAGAATGCACAGATGTATGAGGAAGTGGACAAGCCGATCGCAATGCAGAAATTGCAGGAATACAACAAAGCATTCTATGCGGAAGAGCGGAAAGTGAAGGAACCGAAAGCAATCCTCGGAAGTGTTTTGGAATTACAGATATAAGCAGGATAAGAAAAAGGGTTGAAACATAGTTGTTTCAACCCTTTTTTATGGATACAGAATCTATCAATTATTCCATAGCTGCTTTTAATGCGGCGTCTAAATCCTCTAAGATATCATCGATGTTCTCCAGACCAACAGAGAAACGAACCATACCAGCATCAATACCAGCTGCAACAAGCTGCTCGTCGGATAACTGGCGATGTGTTTCACTTGCTGGATGCAGGACACAGGTACGGATATCTGCAACATGCACTTCGTTGGAGGCAAGCTTTAACGAATCCATGAATTTTGCCGCAGCCGGACGTCCGCCCTTGATGATAAAGGAGATAACACCGCAGGATTTGCCACCGAGATATTTTTCTGCAAGTGCATGGTTTGGATCAGAAGGAAGTGCTGGACAACTGACACTGACAACTGCGTCCCTCTTTTCAAGGTATTCTGCAACTGCCATTGCATTTTCTGTATACTGCTTCATACGAACTGGAAGAGTCTCTAATCCGAGATTCAACAGGAATGCAGAATGTGCGGCTGGATATACACCGAAGTCACGCATGAGCTGCATTCTTGCCTTGACGATATATGCCATATTGCCATAAGATTTTGTATAGCAGGTTCCATGGTAGGATTCGTCAGGCTCGACAAGCTCTGGGAACTTGCCATTATCCCAGTTGAACTTGCCGCTGTCTACGATGACACCGCCGATCTGAACGGCATGTCCATCCATATATTTACTTGTGGAATGTACGACGATATCAGCACCGAAGTCAAAAGGTTTACAGAGAATCGGAGTTGCAAATGTGTTGTCTACGATCAATGGAACTCCCATTGCATGTGCAATATTTGCGAAACGCTCAATATCAAATACAGTCAGCGCCGGGTTTGCGATTGTCTCGCCAAACACGAGCTTTGTATTCTCTTTAAAACAGGCCTTGATCTCATCGTCAGACATATTTTTATCCACGTAGATACATTCAATGCCAAGCTTCTTCAAAGTGAAAGAGAACAGATTGATCGTGCCGCCGTAGATTTCAGGGGTACTGATGATGCTGTCACCAGCCTGACAGATATTTAAGATGGAAAGCAAGGTAGCTGCCTGTCCGGAAGTGGTACACATGGCACCGACACCACCTTCCAGGGCTGCAATTTTCTCCTCGACTGCCATGACTGTTGGATTGGCAAAACGGGAATAACAGAGTCCTTTTGTTGGATCATCAAAGATGCCGGCAACTTCTGCGGCAGATTCGTACACATACGTTGTACTTTGGACGATAGGCAGAACACGAGGCTCGCCATTCTTTGGTGTATAGCCTGCATGCAGGCATTTTGTTTCATCTTTCATTGTAATAAAAACCTCCTATGGTATATAGTTACTATGATTTAATGTAACATAAATACTATATTAATACAACAGCCGGGTGTAAGCGAGAGCTTTGCATGTTATTTCGCGAAATAACGACGAAAAAAATGAGAAATTCTGAAAAAATTGCTTGCAAAATAAAATTCCGTATGGTAATATCTAACTCTGTGATATATTTTTATATTCCTTGCTTCCGACCAGTTCGGAGGCCAATAGACCATAAGGAGGTGCAATAACATGAACAAGTATGAATTGGCGTTGGTTGTTAGCGCAAAGATTGATGATGACGCAAGAACTGCTGTTGTAGATAAGGCTAAGGCTATTATCGAGAAGGCAGGCGGCACAATCACAAACGTTGACGAAAAAGGCAAGCTGAGATTAGCATACGAGATTCAGAAGATGAAGGAAGGTTTCTACTACTTCATCCAGTTTGATGCAAACGCTGAAGCTCCAGCTCAGATCGAAGCAAGTGTTCGTATTATGGAATCTGTTCTCAGATATCTTTGTGTTAGACAGGACGCAGAGTAATAGTTAGGAGGATTTCCGATGAACAAAGTAATTTTGATGGGTCGTTTAACTCGTGATCCGGAAGTTAGATATTCACAGGCTGCAGAGCCTTTAGCAATCGCAAGATATACACTTGCAGTTGACCGTAGATTCCAGAGAAGAGACAATTCTGGAAATGAGCAGACAGCAGATTTTATCTCCTGTGTTGCATTTGGCAGAAACGGAGAGTTTGCTGAGAAGTATTTGAAGCAGGGTACAAAGATTGCGATTACAGGTCGTATTCAGACAGGCAGCTATACCAATAAGGACGGCAATAAAGTTTATACAACAGAAGTTGTCGTAGAAGAGCAGGAGTTTGCAGAGAGCAAGAATGCATCTGGAAACAATGGCGGTGGATATCAGCAGGAAGACAGACCAGCACCTGGTAATGCCAGTGCAGATGGATTCATGGATATTCCAACAGGATTGACAGGCAACGATTTACCATTTAAGTAAGGAAATTAAATGGAGGTAATTAGTAATGGCTTACAATAAGACAGAGAAGAGCGATCGTCCAGACGCTCCTATGAAGAGAAGACCAATTCGTAGAAGAAAAAAGGTCTGTGTATTCTGTGCAGAGAAGAATGCAGTAATTGATTACAAGGATACAAACAAGCTTAAGAGATACATCTCTGAAAGAGGTAAGATTCTTCCTAGAAGAATTACTGGTAACTGTGCAAAGCATCAGCGTGCACTTACAGTTGCAATCAAGAGAGCAAGACACGTAGCTCTTATCCCTTACGTTGTAGAGTAAGAAGAACGTATAAAACTCCAATTTGCGGATTTCCGCAGATTGGAGTTCTTTTTTGTCATAATATATACGAATTGATACAAATTAGATACATTTTCATGGTAAGATAAGAACAGTAAAATAAAGGATACTGTGAGGAGATTGCGGTGAGAAAGATAAGAAAAAGACGAATGGCAGTCGTGATGGTACTCTGTGTGGGACTGCTCAGCGGATGTGCCGGCAAAACCCAGACGGATGATCTTGTGATCACGATACCGGAATATGAGAAAATTACATACACAACCGAGCCAGTCGTGCATGGAGACATTGCGCCGGTGCTCGATCTGCGATTGAAATCAGAACAGTTTGAACGGAAAGAATACTATCCTGATCATGATGAGATGGAGGTTGATCAGGTATTTGTCCATGTTGGAGATGTCGTGCAAAATGGAGACACACTTGTCACCTTCTCTTCGGAGGATATAACGGAGGAACGAAGACAGTATGAAAACCGTGTGGAAGAGGATGCGCTTCTGATCGACCATTATACGAAGCTGGATGCAATCAATCAGACAGATGAACACCAGGAGAGTATCGAGCAGTTAAAGAAAGACCAGGAGATTGCAGGACTGTACATCAAAGATCTGGACGCAAGACTGGAAGCTTATACGATTAAGGCAGAGGGAAGCGGCATTGTGAGCAGCCTGTCGGATATGCTTGATTATGGAACCGTGTATGCCGGAGATGCAGTTGTAACGATCCTGTATGGCTCAGACAATTATACTACGACGACAGAGGATGATTATGCGTTTGAGGTAGGACAGACATTTACGGCAACTTTTGGCGTTGGAAGCTATGAGGTCAGATTGACAGCGATTGATGTGCTGGCGTCGGATACGGATGCCGGGATGAAACGGCAGCTTACATTTACATTGGTTGACTCAGCGAAACGGCCAAGCTCGGATTCACTGAATCTGGAGATCGAGAAAAATGTGCTCAAGAATGTCCTGTATGTACCGGAGGATGCAATCGTGTATGTGGGAAATGACAATTACGTCTATGTGCTGGATGAAGACGGATTCCGACATGGCGTACAGGTGCAGACTGGGGCAACGATTGATGGCTATACAGTGATTGAAGATGGTTTAAAAGAGGGCGACAAGGTGGTGATTGCAAAATGAGAATCGGACAGAAACTAAAACGACAGCTGGGATTTTTGATGAGTGTACTCTGCGCGGTCTCTCTGGTTGCCTGTGGAACGAAATATGCAGATGCGCCAGCTTTGCTGGAACCGGTATCTGGAACGGAATCGTACCGGGAAGTATCTGTGGGAGATGTAGGCGATCTGAAAATCGCATATGGATCGATCGTGCCAACAGAACATGCGGTGTTCTGGACGACACAGGTCAGCGTGGCAGAAGTCCTTGTCGACGTTGGAGATTATGTGGAAGCTGGACAGGTGGTAGCTACTGCGGATCTGGAAGCGGCACAAAAGGCAAAACAGGATCTGGAAGAATCCCGGAGTCTGCTCGTGCAAAAACGTGAGCTGGAGGTGCAGAAACAACAGCTCACGATACAGAAGCTGAATCTGAAACAGGCGGGAGAAAATCAACTGGGAGATTCTGACAGTGCTGCGAAAACAGGAAAAGAGATCGAGACGGAACAGGAAAATGCCAATTATGATGAACTGCTTTACAAGCACCAGCTTGCCGATTACGATGATCAGATTCAGAAGCAGCAGGAGATCATTGAAGATGGAACCCTCAAGGCAACTGCAAGCGGGTATGTTTCTTATGTGCGTCAGTTTACATATGGCAATCAGGTTACAAGCTCGATGAATGTTATCACGATTGCAGATTATGAGGATACATATATTCAGATACAGAATACAACGATCAAAGACAAGCTTCTGGAGAAATACGACCGTTATTATACGATACAGGATGGCGCGAAAATTTCGCTTCGGGAGTATGCCTATACAACACAGGAGCGCCTGACAGCCGAAAATCAGCAGAAATATCCGGCACTTCGAATGCAGTATGAGGATGCTCAAAAGAGCGCGCCAGTCGGTTCTGTAATCGCCGTTTATCTCGTCAGAGACCGCGTGGAAGATGTCCTGTATGTCGGAAACGATTCCATCTATGAGGACGATCAGGGATCATTTGTCTATGTAAAAAATGGGGAGCAGCGCGAACAGCGCTACATTGAGACAGGAGTCAGTGACACGGTAAATACAGAGGTGATATCCGGGCTTTCTGAGGGAGAAAAAGTGTATTATACATCAGAGGCTGCATGGCCGGATGCATATGAGGAATATACGGTAAGTGCTCCAACGAATTATGATTCGATGTTTTATACAAACCGCTATGCGATTGCAGATACGATGCGGATCAATTACACATCTCCATATGAAGGTACAATTCAGGAAATCTGTGTATCCAATGGAGATTATGTGCAAAAGGGCGATGTGTTACTCAAGGTTCGAACGAATGAAGGCAGCGCGAAGCTGGCGGAGATGCGGTCAGGAATTGAGGATATGAAAGAAAATCGCACGAAAGCAGTGCAGGCACATGAGAATACACTTCAGTCGCTGCAACAGGAAAAGCAGGCAGCGCTGACTGCCGGACAGACACCACTTGCAACCGGTACGGATGCACAGACAGCAACCGACGGTGATGCAGAAGAACAGGCAAATCCGAATCTTTCATCTATGTTGGATGTCGATATTCAGATTGAGAATCTGGATTTTCAGATACAGACGCTGGATTATACATATCAGCTCAAGCAGTCAGAGGAAGCATATACGGAGGCAAGCTGTAACAATGACGGAACAGGTGTCATGTCAATCTGTGCTGAGCAGGAGGGCGAGGTGTTGGATTTCTGGAGAGACACTGGAGGCAAGCTGGAGCTTGACTCGGATATTCTGGCGATTGATACGCCGGTGAAGGAGAAGCTGGCATTGTATGGTGGAAACAGCAAGGTTGCGAACGGGACACCTGTATCGGTGCAGGATGAGGAAAGTGGAAAGACGATACAGGGCATCATCTGTGGCTCCAACGGAATCACGGAAGGAACAAAGGAAGAGTATTATGTCACGACGGTAGGGGATCGTGTCTATATCACGCAGAGTCTGACGGACGACAGCCGGATGTACTATGTGAAATTAGACGGGAACGCATCCGTGGAGGATATGACCGGAAGTCAGATAATTTCCTATCCGCTGATTTCTTATTCGGATGTGTACACGATTCCGGCAGATGCGCTCTACACAGAGAAGGCGAACTCAGGCAAGGAGACATCCGGGGATTTCTATTATGTGTGGAAAATCGTAGATGGAAATATCGAGAAACAATATGTGGATGCAGCAATCTGCAACAGCGCACAGGATACATCCAAATATAAAAAGGGCGATGTAGTGGCATGTATATTTAATGGTATTTCGGAGGGAGATATACTGGCGGGACCAGTTTCAGAGGAAGAGGAGTAAAAGATGATACGGTTCGTTTTACAAAAAATTAAAAACAAAAAATGGTTGACGACCTGCCTGCTTCTGGGACTTGTCTTTCTTGTGGCGGCGGTTTCCTGTCAGCCAATGTTCAAGGCAGGCTCGCTCAACAAGATGCTGCTGGACAGCTTTCATAATGCAGGTGAGGAAGCAGAGGCATATCCGGCGGTGATCGGAAGAACAGGTGCTTATGTGACGGAGAAACGTCAGACAGCTGCGGCTGTGCTCGACGGTGTGAAAGGGTATCAGCAGACATGGGAGAAATATCTTGGATCCATAAAGGCGGTGAATACGCAGACTATTCTGACGCTGGATGAACAGTCCGCACAGGGCGCGTATGGTGGAAAAGGAAAATATCTGAAGGTATCGTATATGCCGGATATGCTGGCACATACACAGGTGCTTGTCGGCGAGGACTACGATGCGTATGCTGGGAATCTGTATGGCTGTATGTTGTCCGAGAGTGTGATGGATGCCTGCGGCTTTACAGTCGGTGAGACATTGGAATTCCCACTTTGGACAGATGCAGACGGGGAAACGCTGAAGCTGCAGATCTGTGGTATCTTCAAGGAGACGGACAGCACAGACACCTTCTGGTATACAGCGCCGAATACGATGGAACAGGAGATGTTTGTAAGTGAGGAAATCTTTGATGCCATCGTGAAGCAGTTTGCACCGGAAAAGATCAACTATGCGACCAATGTGCTGCTTGATTATACGAAGATCAATCAGAAGAATGTAGCAGATGTGCAATATTATATCGAGCAATTTCATAAGGAGGATGAGAGCTTTACCGATTCGTTCCTGAATCTGCTCAAGCAGTACCAGAAGGACAAGAAAACGATAGATATCACGCTCTGGGTATTGGAGCTTCCGTTGCTTGGTCTGGTGCTTGCATTTATCTATATGGTGACTGGACAGATCATCGACACAGAACAGGGCGAGATCGCCATGATGCGGAGCCGGGGATACCGCCGCAGCCAGATTGTAGCGCTCTATGCGTTGCAGGCGTGTATTCTCTGTCTGGTGGCAATGCTGATTGGAACGCCACTTGGATATGGACTTTGTAAGCTGGCTGCATCGACCACAGATTTCCTGACATTCCATGCCGGGAATCTCTCGATGTATCATTTTACACCAGTGATGCTTGTCTATGGACTGGCGGCGTCTGCCGTTGGAATTCTGTTCATCCTGATTCCGGTCGTGATTCATTCCGGGGTATCGATTGTACAGCAAAAATCTGATCAGAAGATCAACAAGAAGATGTTCTGGGAAAAATATTTTCTGGATATCGTGTTGCTTGGCGTTTCAATCTATCTGCTTCACAATTTCAACCAGGAGATTGATAAGATCCGTGCACGGGCACTGCTTGGGGCGAAGATGGATCCATTGATCTTCTTGGATTCTGTATTGTTTATCGTGGCGATGGGACTTGTTGTGCTGCGGTTGCTGCATTATCTTGTGCAGCTTGTCTATCATATCGGCAGAAAAAAGTGGCGTCCGGCAGTGTACGCGTCGTTCTTACAGATCACGCGGAACTTCCGCAAGCAGGGCTTTATCTCGGTATTTTTGATTCTGACCGTGGCGATGGGACTGTTCAATGCCAATGCGGCGCGCACGATCAACCAGAACTATGAAAACCGGATCCGCTATGCAGATGGAGCCGATATCCGTTTGCAGGAGACATGGAAGATGCAGGCATTTTATGTGTCTGCCAATGATATCGACTATAACTATGTGGAGCCAGATCCGGTCAAATATGACGAGCCGGTCAAGCAGGGACTTTGCACGAGCATGGCAAAGGTAATCCGAACTAACAATATATCGGTGAGCCGGGGAAAAACGAAGATTGCTAACTGTGAGTTCATGGGAATCCATACAAAAGATTTTGGTGAGACTGCGTATTTGCAGGAGGAACTAAACAGAGACGTTCATTGGTATACATATTTAAATGAACTGGCACAGCAGGAAAATGGTGTGATTCTGTCGAAGAATCTGGCAGCGGCACTGGAGGTCAAAGTGGGGGATGTTGTGGATTGTTCCAGATATGGGGATTCCGTGATGAAGAAGGAGACGGTGCGCGGTACGATCAGCGGAAAGGTTGTAGCGGTTGTAGATGCGTGGCCGGGTTTTGTACAGTATACATATGAGGATGGAGAAGAAACCGAGCATTATCTGATCGTCGCAAACTATGCGAAAACGGTGCAGAGCTTCAAGATTTCTCCATATGAGATATGGTACAAGCTGGCAGATGGCGTGGACAGTGATGCGGTACGGGCTGTGATCGACGCGAGTGGAACGAAGTTGTCGGCATATACCGCTTTGGACCGGGATATTGATGCGATGAAGGAAACAGCGATGATACGGATTACAAACGGAATGTTCACTTTGAGCTTTGTCATTGCACTGATTCTATGTATGATTGGATTCCTGATTTACTGGATCTCATCGATCCGGCAGCGGGAATTGTTATTTGGTGTATATCGGGCGATGGGCTTAAGCGAGAAGGAGATAAACCGTATGCTTGTAAACGAGCATCTGTTTTCCACATTGCCATCGATTCTGGCAGGTGGTGCCTGCGGCGGTGTGGCGACATATCTGTTTGTGCGGTTATTTGGTGTGATTTATCTGCCGCAGAAACATAACTTAAGCATCTATGTCTATCTCGACCAGATGGATGTGTTGAAGCTTGTCGCGGTGCTCCTGGTTATGATTTTGCTGTGTATCGTGATCCTGCGGCGGCTGGTACGGAGTCTGAATATCACGCAGGCATTGAAATTAGGAGAGGAGTAGGAGTTTCGCTTATGAATATCATTGAAGCAAGAAATATTACACGGATGTTCCCGGTTGGTGACGGCGAATTCTACGCCTTGAAGCATGTCGATATTGATATACCGGCAGGGAAACTTACGATATTGAAGGGACGTTCTGGAAGTGGAAAGACCACATTGATGAATATATTAAGTGCCCTGGATGCACCGACAGAGGGGGATGTCAGTTTCGATGGACAGGTGTATTCGGAGATGGAAGATGCACAGAAGGAACAACTGCGAAGAAAAGAAATTGGGTTTGTCTTTCAGGCAGTTGCGTTGATCCCGATTATGAATGCATATGAGAATGTGGATTTTGCAATGCGGCTGGCAGAACCGGAGCTGACCGCGAAGGAGGTTGACGAACGAATCAGGGAGACACTTGCCTTGGTCGGAATGGAAGAGCGTATGCGGCATATGCCGGGACAGATGTCCGGTGGAGAGCAACAGCGGGTCGCAATCGCGCGGGCAGTGGCACACCGGCCGAAGGTTGTGTTTGCAGATGAACCGACCGGAGCGCTGGATACCGAGTCTGGACTTCGGGTTATGCAGTTGTTCCGAAACCTGATCGAGAAAGAAGGCGTGACGATCGTTATGACAACACATGATCCAAACCTGATGGAGCTTGGCGATGTTGTCTATGAGTTGGAGGATGGTGAGATTATTGACAGACAAATACGAGAATGATACATTGGAAGATAGGAAAAACGACATGGCGGAGGAGGCAGATCTGGCGGAAACTGCCCCTCTGATCGTCTGCGATTCTCTCGTGAAGATCTATAAGACAAAAGAGGTTGAGGTGCTTGCTTTGCAGGGACTTGACCTGACGGTCAACCGCGGGGAGTTGATGGCAATCATCGGGAAGAGTGGAAGCGGAAAAAGTACGCTTATGAATATCGTTGGAGGTCTGGAAGTGCCATCCGCCGGACGGATCATCGTGGATGGACAGAATCTGGCGGAATTTACAGAGCGTCAGATGGTGCAGTACCGGAAGAAACAGATCGGGTTTGTATGGCAGAAGAGCGGACGGAATCTGTTTCCGTATCTGACTTCGCTGGAAAATATTGAGGCACCAATGCTTGCAATCCATAAAAGCGCGAAGAAACGGCGGGAGAAGGCAGAGGAATTGCTGGCGTTAGTTGGCATGGAGCATAAACGGGATTCTTACCCGGCACAGATGTCTGGTGGAGAACAGCAGAGAGTGGCAATTGCAGTCGCGCTTGCAAACGAGCCGGAAATCCTGCTCGCCGATGAGCCGACCGGAGCGGTTGATACAAAGACTTCTTCGAACATTCAGGATCTGTTCCGGAAGTTAAACCGGGAGCTTGGACTTACGATCATCATAGTCACGCATGATATGAAACTTGCACATAAGGTAGACCGTGTTGTCATGATTTCGGATGGCAAGATCAGTACAGAGAAGATTCTGAAACAGCATTACCGGGATATGCTGGATCAGTTGGAATCACCGGATATGACGGATGAGACACATGAGGAATATTCCGTGCTGGATAAGGCACATCGTGTGCAGCTGAGCGATGATATGCTTGCGGCAGCAGGCATTGATACGAACAAGGTCAAGGTGCGCATCGAGGATGGACGCGTCGTGATCGAGGCGGAGGAAAAGAAAGAATGATTAAGATACTGGTAGTGGAGGATGAACGCGCGATTTCGGATCTCATTCGGATGAATCTGGAGGATGCCGGATATGCCTGCACCTGTGTATATGATGGTATGGCGGCAGCGGATCAGATAGAGACACAGACGTTTGATCTGGTTTTACTGGATATCATGCTGCCGAAGGTAAATGGATATGAATTGTTGGAATACATCAAGCCGACGGGAACGCCGGTGATCTTCCTGACGGCAAAGGCAGGACTGGACGACCGTGTCAGGGGATTAAATCTCGGTGCTGAGGATTATATCGTGAAGCCGTTTGAGATCGTGGAGTTGATTGCGCGTGTACAGGTTGTGCTGCGGCGGTTTCATAAGGATGCGACAAAGCTTGTGTATGGCGATCTTGTCATCAATACGGATAATCGCACGGTGCTGCGGGACTGTGTACCAGTCGAACTGACACCAAAAGAATTTATGCTGCTGGAGATATTTGTGCGCAACAGAAATATTACCCTGTTTCGGGACAAAATCTACGAGCTTGTCTGGGAAAATGACAGCTACGGTGATACGCGTACCCTCGATCTGCATGTACAGCGTCTCCGTAAGAAACTTGGTCTGACCGATAAGCTGAGGACGATTTACAAAGTTGGATACCGGCTGGAAGATTAAAGGAATAGAGAAGATTCGTGAAGTTTCGTTATAAAGTTGTAATTATCAATATCATATTATTATCGCTTGGAATTGGAACCGTCGGATTCTTTATGATCCGGCGGAATTTCCAGCTTGCGCTCGATGCACAGATCAAAACCTCGATCGAGGAGAACAATCTGCTGCAATCGACGATCGAGTATCGTTTGCTCGATACGATCAATTCTTCCCCGTCAAATCTTGTGTATCAGATGAAGAATTTAAGTGCCGATGTCGTAGGTAAAATGGGCGGAAACAACAAAGGTGTCTATGTGTTCTACGATGGTGCGGAGGTTGTGCATTCTGCGGCAGACGACAATAAACTTTCCTGCCCGGAGGAGCTGTGGAGTACTGCAGTGATCGGGCAGAAGCAGTACATGATCACGAAGGAAGCCGGGCGGTATTATCTGTTTTCCTGTTCAACAAGTCTGGTTCAGGACAAAATGATGAATATTATCAATGCGAGGGATATCACCGAGACATATCAACTCGTGGAAACGCAGAGACGGTATTTTGTGCTGCTTTTAGGAATTGTAGTGTTCTGCTGTACGGTTGCAGTGTTTGTAATTACCTATCTTCTGACGAAGCCTTTGGAGACGCTGAACCGGGCGTCGAAGAAGTTTGGAGAGGGCGATTACGAGAGCCGCGTGCATCTGCGCAGTCACGATGAAGTAGGTGCACTGGCACAGACCTACAACCAGATGGCGGATGCAGTGTGTGAGCATATGGATGAACTGCAGGGAATGGTGACACGACAGGAACAGTTCGTTGCAGATTTCACGCATGAGGTCAAAACGCCGATGACAACGATCATCGGGTATGCGGACATGCTGCGTTCCAAGGAGATGAAAAGGGAGAATCAGGTGCTTGCGGCATCGTATATTTTCCATGAAGGAAAACGTCTTGAGGCAATGTCGATGAAGCTGTTTGATTTTATTTACACGAAACACAGAAAGATTGAGTTTCAACCGATCTCGGTTGTGAACTTCATGCAGGAGATTACGGAGAGTGTGACGCCGATTCTGGCGCAGAAGAACCAGACGCTTGTCTGTACGACGGTGGAAGCGAGGATCGAGGGAGACAGCAATCTTTTGAAATCCGCATTTATCAATATTATAGACAACGCCAGAAAGGCGTCAGAGCAAGGAAGTGAGATTCGGTTCTTTGCGAAGCAGACGGACGATGGCGTGCAGATTGGCGTGCAGGATTTTGGTGTTGGTATCAGTGAAGAACATTTACAAAGAATCTTCGATGAGTTTTATATGGTAGATAAATCGCGTTCACGGAAAGAGGGCGGTGCGGGACTTGGACTTTCGCTTGCGGCATCTATTGTGGAAAGCCATGGGGAGAAGCTGGAGATCGAAAGTACAGTTGGAGAAGGCACAACAATGTGGGTGGTATTTCATGAAAAAAATCTTACAGAACAATAAAATACGCGTCGGACTGTTATTTGTCTGTTGTGCGCTGATCGTCGTGCTAAGCATCGTAGCACCGAAATATCTGCTTGCACGGACGCTTACGGAACAGACAAATCACGTCGAGGTGGCACCGGAGGAATATTATCTGGAAGCGGGAACGATGATGTCACGCAATACATCCTCAAATCTCTCGGCTGTCGATCGGATCAAGCTGATCTCCGGCACATGGGACAGTAACATGACAAAATGCGATATCACAGAGGGCTTTCTGGATGAAGTCGAAGCGGTGGAACTTGCGAAGAAGCAGTTGGATGTCTATTACAAGCAGGGTGTGTATCCGTATTCCGTGCAGATACAGTATGACAATCTGTATTCATATTCGTCAGAACTTTACTGCTACATGGACACCAGCTTTGATACCTATGCGGCATATCTCTGGAAGATCACATTTACGAAGTATGATAACAGCGTGGAGAATATCGTTTATATGACAGAGAGTGGGACAATCCTGCTTGCATGGACAAACAACACGAAGTTTGCGCAGACAACAACACTTCTGGACTTCTATGAAAATGTGCAGATACGGGATGTCCTTGGGGAAAATAAGCTGTACACGGCGAGTGCGATGAAGTATATGCCAGTTGCGTCTGTGACGATTCCTTACCCGGACGCAGAGGAGATAAAAGAAATTAAAAATGGAGCATTGATTACACTCCGGGTATCTGGCGACTTAGAGAACCTACAGGCATTGCAATATACGACGGAGCATGGACAGGGAATCGTCCTGATGCCATTACAGAACAACAAATGATATATTTTCTCATATATAATTCTTGATTTTCAAAATAAGTTCCTGTATGATGCATATAAGTTAGTTAAAACTAACTTATATGCATCAAGGTGAGGAAACGATATGCCAATACAGGAACTGGTTCAAATCAAACAATCAAACGATCTCGAAAAAAACACAGCCGTGATGATGGCGGTCAATTGTGCACCGGTGATCAAGGGAAGCAAGGCTTCGAATCTGATCACAGTGACAATGCAGGAGTTTTACATGATCCGGAAGCTTGTGCGGGGAACCGGGATTTCTTATCATCTTCTAAAAATCAAAGCGAATAAATTCATGTTATTTTTGTATCGGAGAGAAGCACTCAAACGCTACATTCTATCTGAGAAGGTACAGAAATTTCTGCGTGGTTATGGCTATCCGGCAGATGATTTTTCTGCGATGCTGCATAGACTGTTTTCGCGTGTGGAACAGTATAGCAGAGGAGAGATTGCATATCCACATGAGATGGGAGCTTTCCTGGAGTATCCGATCGAGGACATATTAGGATTTATGGAGAATGATGGAGAGAATTTTTCCTTTTACGGATATTGGAAGGTTTATCACAATGAGCAGGAGATGACACAGTTGTTTCAGCGTTTTGATGAGGAACGGGAGCATGTGCTGCAGGAGATTCTGGAGGGCAAGACAATCCGGGAGATCGCAGTCTGAGCTGTGACTTGCAAAACGCCAAATATATAACAAAAAGAAAGGGATAAGTTATGAGCAAAGTAAGTATTGTATATTGGAGCGGAACAGGAAATACAGCCATGATGGCAGGCAGTATCGCAGACGGTGTAGCAGCCGCAGGCGGTGAGGCAGAGCTGATCACGGTAGATGAGGCAAGTGTTGATGCATTAAAGGATGCATCTGTGATTGCACTTGGCTGCCCATCTATGGGTGCAGAGCAGCTCGAAGAGACACAGATGGAGCCATTTATGTGTGAGCTTGATGGCGTGATCGCAGGAAAGCAGATTGCACTGTTTGGCTCTTACGGCTGGGGAAATCAAGAGTGGATGCGTGACTGGGAGGATCGTATCGTTGCAGATGGCGCAACTGTTGTAAATGGCGAGGGTATCGCAGTAAACGGAACACCTGGTCCGGACGCAGAAGATGAACTGAAGGCACTTGGTCAGACACTCGCAAGTCTGTAATAATTGCGATTATTTAATATTTATCTGGAATAGATACAAATTTGATACATTCCTATGCTACACTGAAACCATCAAATCAGAAGGGGGAGGAATCCGAGATGAAACGATGGATAAAAGTGCTATGCATAGGAATGTTTTTTTCGCTATTGACAGGATGCGGAAAAGGCAGAGGTGATGTTGCCTCAGATTATCAGAAAAATGCTGAGGGAGGTACATTTGAGGCGGGAGAGCCATCGAATATCAGCTATCAGGTTGCCGGAAATAACAATGTGACATTTACGGTCGATGCTGATGTGACAGGAGGCGAGCGGCTCTCCGGCAGCCGGTGCTATGGAGTAAAAACACAGGTGTTTGATGATTCCTATGTGGAATCTAAGGTATATCCGGTGTTTGATGAGGGAACGGCACAGTCAGTAAAACCATATATGGTATGTACGGATCAGGAGATGGATGACCGAAGAGATGCTCTTTGGGCAGAGATAGACAAGGCAGTTGAACAATCGGCGTCTCAGACGGATGCCATCTCTGAGATCTGGAAGGATGGATTTTTTGCAGATATGAGTGAGTTGAATTGCAGTATGGACACGAAGGGACAGGCGACGCATACAATTTTGACAGGGGAAGAAAAAGTGGATCCGAGGATACCGGTTACAGCAACCAACCAGAAAACGTATAGCTATGTCGATGCAGAAGGTAAGAATATCTGCCGGGCAAGAGTGGATGGAGAAATCGGTGGTCTGCCGTATGTATATGAAACGTATTATCAGGAGGCTTCAGACAGTGTAGAAAATGTAAACTGGGTTACCTTATATATGCGGTACGACAGATATCGGAAGCAGATTCTTGCGCGGCCGAAGGAGGACGGGGATGAAATCCCGGATCTGGGTGAGGCGGATGCACAGGCGGTGGCAGATGCATTTTTACAGAAGCTTGGATATGGAGACTTTGTATGTTGTGGAACGGAGATTGGTGCTTACAGGGAAAGGGACGAAGACCCTGATACGATGAGTGCCAATCTGATTGATCACTGGTATTGCTTTTCCTATAGCCGGAAGATGGATGGGATTGCGACAGCGGTTACAGCAGGTGTCAATGATTTACGGTTTGGCGTATCGGGGGAGCTGACCGCTCCGCAGGAGACCATCGATGTTACGGTGGATGTACAGGGCGTTGCGACTGTGAAGATACAGACAAATCAATATGAATTAGAGGAAGAAGGAACCGGTATTACGTCTTATCTTACCTTTGAGCAGGTGGATGCAGCCGCTCAGAAATATATGAGTGAATATAAACAACCGGATTATATCACGAAGAATGTGCCACAGGCAGTCACTGTAACACATGTAAAATTAAATTATGCCTATGTGCGTTATACAGATGGAAACTACAATATGATCCCCGTGTGGGCATATTATGGATATCAGTTTGAACAAAATCCATATCAAGAAAGATACAGTGGAGATGCTTCACCGCGGGAATGTTTCCTGTTTGGAGTCAGTGCGGTGGATGGACAGATTATCGAGGGCGTGTATTCCAAGGTTGTAGATAATCCATTTGATTTATAGAAAGGGGAGGATAGTATCATGAGACGATGGAATAAAGTGATCTTCTTAGGGGTAACATGTCTGGCGCTTGCCGGCTGCGGAAAAGACCGGGGCGATGAACTGGCGAAGGACTACCAGAAGAACGACGAGCTGGCGAGTGATACATCTGCAGATGCAGATATTACAGGACATCTGACCTATGAGCTTGTCAGTGATTCCGGAATCACATTCACGGTGGATGCCGATGCGACAGGCGGTGGAAAGCTTGCAGAAAGTCACTGCTATGGGGCAAAACCTGTGGAAGTGGATGAGGCATATCTAAAGGAGTATGTCTATACAATATTTGACGAGGGGACTTTGCAGCAGGTCAAACCGTATGAGGTGTGCAGTCAGCAGGAGCTTGCAAACAGACAGAATCAATTACTTCAAAGACAGCAGGAATTACAGTTACAGACAGATACGGAGAACAGTTCCGTTCATGCAATATGGGAAAAGGGGATTCAGTCGGATCTGGAAACGGAGGACTGGCTTGCAGATCAACGGGATGAGTCAATGGTCACAGAGGAAACCGGAAAGGCTATTTATACATATGAGATTGCAGATGGAATCACGACGAGTCTTGCTCGCGTGGATGGTGAAATCGATGAGATTCCTTATGTATATACATGTGCATATTATGACTCGAATGCATATCCTTATTCCCGCATGCGTTACATGCGGTATGATATGTATTCGTATGAAGCGAAAATTACAGTGCGGCCGAAAACAGAGGAAGATGCTGTGGAGGGGCTGGATATAAGAGAGGCGGAGGCAAAGGCCGATGCGTTTCTTGCAAAACTTGGATATGATGATTTCACATGCTTTGAAACCGGTATTGGAGCAAAACTCGTTGCAAATGAAGATGCCGCATCTATGAATCCGAGTACGTTGAACGATTGTGCGTACTGCTTTAGTTACACTCGTACGAGGGATGGAATTCCGGTAGCTGGGACACCCGGTGCATATAATTTTACATTTGGAATTGCCAATCAACTGCCGGCTTCGGAAGAGGTGATCACGGTTGCGGTAGATGTTGACGGCGTGGCTGTGGCAGATATACAGTCAGCGCCATATGACGTGGAAGAGACCGGAATCGGAATTGAAAGTGTTCTTACCCTGGAACAGGTGGATGCAGCGGCGCAGAACTATATGCAGAAATTTGAAAAGACGAATGCCTATGCAGATGTCCATAAGATAATGATAGACCGGGTGGAGCTAAATTATGTCTATGTGTGTTATACGGATGGAAAATGTAATGTGATTCCGATATGGGCGTATTATGGATCTACGAGAGAAGGGGGAAAAGAGCGATATCTGTTTGGAGTCAGTGCCGTGGACGGTCAGATCGTGGAAGGGCAGTATATGTATTATTTGGATCTTACATTCACAGTATAATGAAGCCGGCTGTTTATTTATTTGACGGATAAATAGACGATATCGAGATTCTATTGGAGAGTGCGTTGCACTCTCCTTTTTTTTATGGTAAAATTTCAGTGGTTTAGTTTGGAAAAACGAGTAAAATATAAAATAAACGAAAAAAAGATGGAAGGTGAGCATATGCGTCTTCATTTTACGAAGATGGAAGGGCTTGGCAATGACTATGTCTATGTCAATTGTTTCAAGGAAAAAGTAGAGCATCCGTCGGAGCTTGCAGTGCGGGTATCAGACCGGCATTTCGGAATTGGCTCAGATGGACTGATCCTGATCAAGCCGTCGGAGGTGGCGGATTTCAAGATGGATATGTACAATGCGGACGGCACACAGAGCGAGATGTGCGGAAATGGCATCCGCTGTGTCGGAAAGTATGTGTATGATTATGGACTGACCGACAAGACATCTGTGTCAATCGAGACACTGGCAGGAATCAAATATCTGGAGTTTACACTTGGCGATGAGGAAAAGAACGGTCGCAAGACGGTAAAGCTTGTGCGGGTAAATATGGGCGCTCCGATTCTTACCCCGGAGGATGTTCCAGTGAAGCTTCCAGATGCGGGTGATCTCGTGAAAGATTATCCGATTACGGTAGATGGAAAAGAATACCGCATTACCTGCGTATCCATGGGTAACCCACATTGTGTGAGCTTCGTGGACGACGTCGACAACTTCCCGTTGGAGGAAGTAGGACCGCTGTTCGAGAACAATCCAATCTTTCCGCGTCGTGTCAATGCAGAGTTTGTCGAGCTAGTCAGCCCGACGTATGCGAAGATGCGTGTATGGGAGCGTGGAACCGGCGAGACACTTGCCTGTGGAACCGGTACCTGTGCGACTGCCGTTGCCTGCATCTTAAATGGCAAGACAGAAGATGAAGTGACAGTGAAGCTGCTTGGCGGCGAACTTATCATCCGCTGGGACCGCGACGCGAACATCATCTACATGACAGGCCCTGCCAAGGTCGTCTTCGACGGAGAAATTGAAGTATAGCCAAGGCAGAAGGTTACAAAACATTCGTAGTAAATCATATTATGATTGTATAGCATTTGTAAACACAGCTGCGAACGATTACAGGGTAAATCAGGTTGTTTCAACATGTCAATTTTAATGCAGACCATTGAAGCACGCTGGTACTTAATGAACGTCAAACTTGTATGACGTGAATTTAGTACCATTGCGTGATGAAGTGAGCGGGAGCGCGTCTGCATGGAATTGCACATGTTGGAACAACCGAGAATCAGCTAGAAACGTTCGCAGCGTCACAATAGACATTTAGGAGGAAAAAGACATGTTTAAAGTAAACGACAACTATTTGAAGCTTCCGGGAAGTTACCTCTTCTCAACCATCGGCAAGAAAGTACGTGCGTATCAGGCGGCAAATCCTGACAAGGAGATCATCCGTCTTGGTATTGGCGATGTAACCCAGCCACTCGCACCGGCAATCATCGACCGTCTGCATGAGGCAGTATCCGAGATGGGCGTGCAGGAGACATTTAAGGGCTATGCACCTGACCTTGGTTATGAGTTTTTGCGTAGTGCGATCGTAAAGAACGATTACAATGCACGCGGTGTTGACATCGCAATCGACGAAGTATTTGTCAGTGACGGTGCAAAATGTGATTCCGGAAATATTCAGGAGATCTTTTCCCTTGACAATAAGATCGCTGTCTGCGATCCTGTATATCCGGTTTATGTAGATTCGAATGTTATGGCAGGAAGAACCGGAACGTATGATGCAACAACCGGTCTTTGGAGCGATGTGATCTACATGCCATGTAAGGAAGAAAATGGATTCGCACCAGAACTTCCAGAGGAGACACCGGATATCATCTATCTGTGTTTCCCGAACAACCCGACCGGTGCAACGATCACGAAGGATCAGTTGCAGAAATGGGTAGATTACGCAAACGAAAAGCATGCAGTGATCATCTACGATGCTGCATATGAGGCATATATCAGTGAGCCGGATGTACCACATACCATCTATGAGTGTGACGGTGCAAAGACTTGTGCAATCGAGCTTCGAAGCTTCTCGAAGAATGCCGGATTTACCGGAACAAGACTTGGATTTACAGTGATTCCAAAGGAGTTAAAATCCGCAGATGGTGTTGCCCTGAATCCACTTTGGGCAAGACGCCATGGAACAAAATACAACGGTGCTCCGTATATTGTGCAGGCAGCCGGTGAAGCTGTGTATTCTGAGGCAGGAAAGAAGCAGACTGGCGAGCAGATCGCATACTATATGAAGAATGCAAAGTATATCTTTGATGGATTGAAGAGTGCCGGATATTCGGTATCCGGGGGAGTCAATGCCCCTTATATCTGGCTGAAGACACCAGACGGTATGAGTTCCTGGGAGTTCTTCGATTATCTGTTAGAGAAGGCAAATGTCGTTGGTACACCGGGTTCTGGATTCGGACCAAGCGGCGAAGGATATTTCCGTCTGACTGCATTTGGAACCTATGAGAATACGGTTAAGGCAATCGACCGGATGAAGGCGCTGTAACAGGTTGTTGGTATGACAGAGAATGTTTATAAGCTTGTTATGTTAGGGCTTGTAACCGGATCGTGGCTGTTTTTAAGCTCCATGTTCCTGCTGAAACGGAAACCGAGATCGTTTCTGTTTCATGCAGGCATGTGGGCTGTGTTGATGGTATATTTTATACTGTATGAGTTTTTGATGAGTTATCACGGTGAGGTAGCGTGGTTTCCGGCAGGACTCGTGGAGATTGCAGTCATGATGACGGTTGTTGCCTTGAATAACGAGGGAAATCTATGGAGAAACTTCTGCATCGTTGTGTTACAACAGGGTGTTGGAAGTCTGTTTTTTACAATGGCGGCGCTGCCATTTCCGAAGCTGCAGGAGTACCAGCTGAGTATTATCGGATTCCAGCCACTTCCAATATCTGTTACGAACTTTTTGATTTTGGGGTTGATGAATGTGTGCTGTGTCATTGCAACACTTATTCTGAAATTCATTTTCCGGAAGGAATATACCGGGGATGGACGTCTGTACCGGAATATCATGATCGGGTATATTCTGATCGCGTACGTATCCCTTGCTTCGCGCTGGAAGCTGATTGATCGGATACGACAGGGCGATGTGGAAATCAGTAATTTTGTTGTTTTGTATGTGGTGTGGATCATAGGAATTGTGATTTTATGCAATTATGTTCCGTATGTCTATAACCGGTCAGAAGCCAGATGGCAGAAAAAAGAACAGCAGATGCTGGCACAGATGCTGGCAGAGAGTGAACGCCACTATGAGCGGCTGGTAGAAGCACCGTTTGTCTATGGACAGACACTGAGTGGAAATGTGACGCTGGATGCAGTGGTGGCAGATTATACGAAGCGTGCGCAGGAACGAACGCTTTTGTTTGACGCTGTCGTAGAGCCGGTACATATATCGGATATGGCAGAGCTGGATGTGACGGTAATCGCCGATGCGATGTTAGAAACGGCATTTACACATGTCTCGACAGGTGCTGATGCGTTTGTACAGTTTACCGTGCGACAGAGAAAGGGCAGTTTGTTTCTGGATGTCGATTATATGACAGGAAAACGAATCCTCCGCAAGAAGGAACAGACGCTTGCAGAAGCCCTGATCAGAAAATATGAGGGCAGTAAACAGATCAGAAGAAAAGGAAAAGAACGGCAGATTTGTGTGCTGCTTCCAAATCAGGTACAGAAGGAAGAAACAAAGAGATAAATTGTGGGGGTACTATGGTAGAAGAATTATTTTCTGTGTTGGCACTGGGGCTAGAGATTTCCGTGTGGTTGTTTATAACGTGCATGGTTTTGATTAAGCGGAGACGGCGGAGCATATGGATGCGTCTGCTGTCTCTGTTTATGATTGTCGGGTATTTTGAAATCTACGAAGTTTTGATGTTTTATCATGGAGAGAAGCTTTGGCTTTATAGCGGACTGACGGAAATCCTGATGCTGGCATTGTTAATTGTAATCAATAACGAAGGATGCTTCTGGCGCAATTACTGTATCTTGATTTTGGAACAGGGCATGACCAGTCTGTTATTTTCCATTTTCGGTTACGCATCTCCAGATTTGAATGAAGATCTGACAAAATTAGTAAGCTTTACACCGGTTGCACCGGTTCGGGCATGCATTCTGGTGTTTGGAGTGATGTCACTGGCATTTATTCTCTCAGCACTCTTCTTAAAGAAAATGTTCAAGCAGGAGTATGAGGGAAGCGGGTATATCTACAAACGGATTGTATTTGGCTACACGTTTATCTCGTATGTGTCTCTGGCATCCCGCTGGAAGCTGATCGATCAGTTGCGGAAAAATACAATTGCAGGGTACGAGGTACTGGCACTGGGTATCGTGTGGGTTGTATCTTTGATTATGGTTTGTAATTATGTGCCATATGTGTATAATAAACTTGATATCGTATGGCGAAAACGGGAGCAGGAAACGCTGCAAAAATTACAGGCGGAAAGTCAGATGCATTATGCAGCACTTGCAAAACAGCCATTTGTCTATGGACAGAACCTGAGTGGAAATGTTACACTAGATGCAGTCGTGGCGGATTATGCGAAGCGTGCACAGGCACGTGCGCTGCTGTTTGAGGCAGTCGTGGAACCGCTGCAATGTACGGATAAGGCGGAACTGGATGTAACGGTAATTGTGGATGCGATGCTGGAGACGGCATTTGCAGGAGTTGTTGAAGAGGCGGACGCATTTGTACAGCTTACAGTGAGTGAGCGGAAGGGCAGTTTGTTTCTGGATGTTGACTATGTGACGGGAAAACGAGTACCGCACAAAAAGGAACAGGCACTTGCGGATGCACTGATCGGCAAATATGATGGCAGTAAACAACTGCGGAAAAAGGGAAGAGAACGACAGATCTGTGTGTTGCTTCCACAGTCTACGGTTCGCCGCTGAAAGAGAAATACGAAGGAACGGAACGATTATTACGATGAAGATTATTATATGTGATGATGAACGAATGGATGCCGAGCGCGCGAAAACAATATTACTTTCCTGCAAAGGTGTTCAGGAGGAAGACATTACGATTCTTACACCACAGGAGATGCATCTGGGACTGGAGGTGCAGGATATAAAATGTGATATTGCGATTATGGATATCGAGTATGAAAACCGGCAGTTCAACGGGATTACATTAAGCAAAGAGTTAAATAAAAAGCTGCCGCTGTGCCAGATCATCTATCTGACATGGGTATTGGAATTTGCACCGGAAGTGTATGATACGATCCACTGCTATTTTGTGTTAAAGCAAAACGAGGAGAAGATGTTGCCGCGTGCGATGGAAAAGGCGATACAGATTTATTGTGATCAGGAAGACCATGAAATTATTGAACTTAGAAATCATGGAAAGATGATGTATATCCGGCAGGCAGATATTATATATGCCGAGAGACAGGATCGGATTGTGCAGATTCACACAGCACAGGGAACGTACCAATGTTATCAGTCATTGACGAAGATTATGAAACTTCTCGGAAGAAATTTCCTGCGCTGTCATGGCGGATATGTTGTGAATTATAATTATATTGATACTGTGATGCGGGAAAGTGTGATTTTGTCAAATGGTACGGAGATTCCGATTGGACGGACATACCGGACATCATTTCATGAACAGTACATGCGTATGGTAGAACAGCATGTGTAATACAGATACAGGGAGAAATGCAAATGGAAAAAGCAGTGGGGATTGGACTGCTTGCCTTGCTGGTTGTGGGCGTTGCCTTTGTGCAAGTGCATTATTACCGGGAGCGGCAACGGGCAAAGGCAGAGTGTGAACGGCTGGAGCAGAGCATCGGACAGATGCAGAAGCAATATGCCAATGTGGCAAAACAGAACCAGTCATATCGCCAGATGAATCATGAATTAAAAAAGTATCAGTGGCTTGTACAGGTTATGCGTGAGAATATGGGAACGGTCACGCATGGACAGTTGCTGGAGCTTGTATTGCAGAAGAAAATACAGGAAGCAGAGCATAAACAGATCACTTGTGATGTGCAGGGAACCTTAAATGGAAATCTGCGTATGGACGAGATGTCGCTGGTCAGCCTCGTGATGAATCTGCTGGACAATGCGATCGAAGCATGTGTGCAGACGGAGACCAGACAGATTCAGGTTGTGATCGCAGAAGATCCTGCGGCGCAGATGCTGGAATTGAAATTACAGAACTCAAAGAACAGCAGTCAGAAGCTGCATGCGAATGAAGCAGGAATGGGATATCAGACGACAAAAGAGGATCGCGGCTCGCATGGGTATGGAACACAGATCATCCAGCGGATCGTCGATGAAAATGGTGGTACAATTCGGTATGTGGATGCCGGGGATACCATGCAGATCACCTGCAGACTCTGTATGGAAGATAAAAAGCTTTTGAGCGAGGGATAACGTATGACACAGGATGAATTTAGCTGCCTCTATGAGGAGAATTCATTTACATGTATTATAAAAAAAGGGCTGGCGATGCTGGATGGTGACCGCATCCGAATCGAGCATATCGACAGCGATATGGAAGTTCTGACCATCCCGGATGAGCTTCCGGTTACGCTGTTTGATATACAGGGAAGAAGCTACACGCGCATCCTTCCAGTTTCCGAGCTTGGGAAAAAGGCGTGTTCTGAGAAGAAAAATTTAAAGCAGGTGCGCCTTGGAAAAAATTTTCGATTTCTGGATGACTATGCGTTTGCACGCTGTGAACATCTGACAGAGGTCGTGGCAGAGGGCATCGATGGATTTGCTGACCTGCGTCTTGGCAATGGCGTGTTTGATGATTGTGGAAGCCTGGAGATTTTAGCACTCGACGGTGACCGGGAAGCGAAAATTGCAAGGTTGCTTGCAGCTGTACCACGGTTCCTGAAAGCGGAGGATCTGTTGACAGGCGGCGAGATCGGGACGGACGCATGGTATGAGCGTTGGGATTTTGCCCTGCGTGCCTTTTTGAAGGAAGACGATGTTGCGGGCTACATGCAGGCAGTGCTTTTTGGCAAGCGGAAGTTCGCAGACCGGGAAGCGTACATTGCCTATGTGCAGGAGGCAAAGCGCGCATTGTGCAGACTGCGGTTGGAATACGGAGAAGAATTGCAGGCATTTGCCCGGAAACAGTGTGAGGAGTATCTGGGAGAAATGCGGCAGGTATAACGGGTACGAAGAAACAATGATTTAGGAATTGTAAGATCTGGTTTTTATACAGGAAGGAAGATGGCATGTCTAAATTCACAAAGCAGGCGATCATGGATGGATTTATTGAATTGTCCAAGCAGATGCCGATCGATAAGATCACTGTAAAAAAAGTAACCGATTATATCGGAATTACACGGAATACATTTTACTATCACTATCAGGATATCTATGCACTGTTGGAGGAGATTGTTGTTACGAAGGCGAAGAAATTATTTGTCTTAGATGAGGACAATCTGGAGAACTCGTGGAAGAGTAACTTGCGTTTCATGGGACAGTATGGAAAGAAGAACGAAAACTTTATAAGAAACCTCTACCAGTCAATGGGACGGGACGCGTTTGGTGACCAGCTGTTAGAAATCAGCTATGGCTCCATTTACCGGAGCGTGCAGGCGTACGCAGAAAAAGAGATGGTGCATAATCCGGACATCACATACAAGGAACAGGCAATCAAGGATACATCTTATATACTCGCGAAGATGCTTTCGGAAAATGCAGTTGAATGGATACGCGGTCGTGTGGAACAGGATCCGGTCGCACTGATGGAGAAAGCGATAGCCGCGGTGGACGGCGTCGGACAGGTGCTGTTGAATAATTTGAACAAGAATTATAATAATAAATAAGCAGAGAAGAATCAGGAGGGTATATACATGGCAGGATCTCATATTGCAATCCCGACAATCTTGAAGATTGGGAGCGGAACACTTGGAAACGTAGGAAAATATCTGCAGTCAAGCGGATTTAAGAAAGCGGTTGTATTCTTTGGAAATGGACTTGTGGAGATGTTCGGAAAGACGGTAATGGATTCCCTTTCCGAGGCGGATATCGAGGTGCTTTCGTATTGTGAGCTTGACACAACGGATATCAAGGATATCATCGATCTGGCATTTACAATCGACGCGAAGACACAGGTGATCTTAGGCATCGGCGGCGGCAAGGTCATTGATGCCGGCAAATATGCGGCATATCTGCGGAAGCTTCCGTTTATCAGCATGCCGACATCGGCATCGAGTGATGGATTTTCTTCGGCAAGTGCATCACTTCTGGTAAATGGCAAGCGTACGTCTGTGCCAGCACGCATGGCATATGGAATCGTGGTGGATACGGATGTATTGAAGTCCGCACCGACGAAGTTCTTATATTCCGGTATCGGTGATATGGTATCGAAGATCACAGCACTGTACGACTGGATTTTTGAGGCGGAGCATGGCGTGTCCGAGGTGAATGATTTCGCGGTAATGATTGCGAAGAAGGCGGTCAACAGCTTCGTGCGGACACCATTTGAGAGTATTCAGGATAACCTCTTCCTGAAGGAGCTGGTTGATTCGCTGGCGATGAGCGGAATTGCAAATGAGATCGCAGGTGGCAGTGCGCCGACGAGCGGTAGTGAGCATCTGATCTCCCATGCGCTGGATAAGCTGCTGGAGGTGCCACAGCTCCACGGTGTGCAGGTTGGAATCGCCACCTATGTGATGGCAGTTGTACAGGATCATCGGTATGTGCGTGTCAATAAGATCTTCGAGGATACCGGATTCTGGGATTTCGTATCGACACTTGGCTTGAATCGCGCAGACTACGAGTCGGCAATCGATATGGCACCGCAGATCAAGCCGAATCGTTACACATATCTGCATGAAGCAAAGTACCGGGAGAAGGCGAAACAGGTGCTTCGCGAAGATCCGGTGATGAAGCGGGTATTTGGTGAATAAGAACAATTAAAAAAAGTTGTGCAAATTAGGCGGAATGTGTAAAAAATATACACATTCCGTTTTTTGACACTTGTAGGAACTTGGAATATATGCGAAAATAACACAGTGCTTTTCTACGCGTATACCAATATTAATTAGATGTATGCAGGGAGAACACAACAAAATTAGAAGATAAAGTGTGAGCGAAGATGAAGATACTTTTGATTAACGGAAGCTTGCGTGGAGAGTACAGCTCCTCCCTCAAAGTTGCCCATGCATTTGTGAAAGGTATGGTGGAAGAATATGGAGCGGACACGGAAGTCTGTGAGGTAGCATTGAAGGACAAAAGGATTGACCATTGTCATGGGTGCTTTGTCTGTTGGAAGACGACACCGGGGCAGTGCTGTATCCACGATGATATGGATGAACTGCGGCAGATGGTGATGGACAGCGATATCATTGTTGAGAGCTTTCCGCTTTATTTCTTTGGACTGCCTTCAAAGCTGAAGGCATTTACGGATCGTATGATCTCCTATGTACAGGAGTATCGCGGGAATCCGGGCGATGAGGAGAATCATCGGTTCCTGCATAACATGCGGTATCCGGAGCTTGAAAAGAAGAAACTGATTTTAGTATCCACATGCGGCTATGAGGTGACAGACAACTGTTACGATGCCGTGTTTGCAGAGTTTGACCGAATCTGCGGCGAGGGAAAATACACAACGGTGCTGGCACCGCAGGGGGGGCCACTCTCAGAGCAGGGGTTTGCAGAGAAGGTGGCACGCTATCTGGAGAAATTCAAAGAGGCTGGTCACGAATATGCAAGGGAAGGCTGTTTATCGGAACGTACGTGGAACAAGCTGCAACGACCGTTGCTTGGACACAGTACATTCGAGATGGCAATCAATATGAACTGGGACAACCCGGAGGTTGGACCTTACGGAAAGCTGGTGTAGAACGTGGAGATACTAAAGAGATTTGCAGCGAAGCTTGCCTTTGCGATCGCGAATGGCGTAATCCGTATCCTGTACCCGCCCAAGGTAACGTGGGAAGACAAAAAGGCAACGAAAGATGTGTTGAAAAAAGGCAACTGTGTTGTTTATTCCAATCACACAAGTCATGTGGATGGGTTCTATATGACACGACTGTTTGGTAAATATAGGGTACATACCTTTGTTGCGCGGGACTGGTATGATAAGAAGAAGATTAACTGGTTGTTCCGCAATCTTCCATATATCCCAATGAACCGTCAGGAGATGGATACAAGCTGGCTGTCGATGGGATTGGAGAAGATGAATGAGGGCTGCCCGATCTACATATTCCCGGAAGGACATACGAGCCATACCGGAGTGATGGATGAATTCAAGCCAGGATTTCTGATGCTTGCGAGACAGGCACAGGCGCAGGTTGTACCAGTTGTGATCGACGGCGAATTTAAGGTCTTCCATCGCATGCACATTATCGTCGGCAAGCCGGTCGAGATGGATTTAAACGAAGAAGGCAGACCATCGGTTGTCCTCAAAAAATATGCAGGCGTCTGCAGAGACAGGATCTATGAGTTGCGTGATACCTACGGTGTGAAGAAACAATCATGATATTTGGAGTGGAAACACTCTTAAAATATACCCGTTGATTCGGGGTAAAATATAAGAAAAGGAAGGATACATAGAATGAACGAAAAAGAGTTAGAAATCGCTGAGAACATTAAAGGAATGCTTTCAAAGAATCTTAGAATCCCTGAGGAAGAATTAGATTATGAAGTTCCATTGTTTGGTGATGGAATTGGACTTGATTCTGTTGATTCCCTGGAGATTATCGCTTGTATCGATTCTGCTTACGGCGTAGCTATGACAGGTGTTGCAAAGGAGCACTTCTACAACATCGAGAGCCTTACAAAGTACGTTGTAGCAAATATGTAATAGCAAGTCATACAAAGAGGGCTGTCCCGAAAGGAAACTTTGGGGCAGCCCTATGTATTCTGAAAAGGAGATAAAAATGGATAAGATTACAAATACACGTTGCGTTGTAACCGGACTTGGTATGATCAGCGCAATCGGAAATAACGTAGATGAGTGCTTCGCAAATGCACTGGCTGGAAAAACAGGAATTGATAAGGTCGCATCTGTTGATACAACCGACTGCTATGCAAACCTTGGTGCAGAAGTACACTGTGATACACTGGATGAGATCGATGAGGCAAAGGATGTTGACCGTGTCAGCAAGCTCTGCCTGAAGGCTTCCAAGGAAGCACTCGATGATGCAGGTCTTGTGATCGATGAGAGTAATGCCGGTCGTGTCGGTGTTGTCATGGGAAGCTGCGTCGGTGGTGTTGTCAGTGTAGAAAATTATGTAACAAAGGGTGAGCATGCAGAGGATATCAACAAGATGACGATTGCCTCGATTGCAAACCATGTAGCAAATATGGCAGGCGCAAAGGGTGTTGTCACAAACGTTGGTAATGCCTGCGCAGCAAGTACGATCAGTATTGCTTATGCGTGTGAGTTGATCCGTGCCGGTGTGGCAGATGCGTTTATCGTTGGTGGTGCCGATGCATTTGCATCTGTTCCATTTTCAGGCTTCTTAGCTCTTCATGCGCTTTCTGAGCAGGCATGTTCGCCATTTAACCACAGCAACGGTATCACACTTGGTGAAGGTTCTGGTGCGATCATCGTGGAGAGCTATGAGCATGCAAAGAAGAGAAATGCGAAGATCTACTGTGACGTGCTTTCAGCAGGAATCAGCAGTGATGCCCATCATATCACAGCACCACGTCCGGACGGACTTGGACAGATGTATGCGATTCGCGAGGCAATTGAGAAGTCAGGCATCGAGCCAAAGGATGTTGCATATGTAAATGCACACGGAACAGGAACCGCCAAGAACGACGAGGCAGAATTCCTCTCCTTACATACAATCTTTGATGAGACAAATCCAGACTTAAGCGTCAGCTCTACAAAGGCAATGGTTGGCCACTGCTTAGGTGCAGCCGGTGCGATCGAGGCAGTTTTCGCAATCAAGGCTCTGACAGAGAACAAGATTCCACCAACGATCGGATATTCTGAGGAGGATATCGAGGCGCTCGGTGAGAAGGCAGGCACATTCGATTTCATGCCGAATACAATGAAGGAAAAGGATTTGCACTATGTAATGTCTAACTCCTTTGCATTTGGCGGAAGCAATGCAAGTATCATCTTCTCGAAGGAGCCGGGCAATGTGAAGGAAACTGAGAACGATGAGAAGGTTTATATCACAGGTCTTGGTATCGTCAGCCCACTTGGGAATGGCGTTGCCAACTATATCGATAAGGTCAATGCACAGACAAAGCCGGAAGCAGCGTCTGTACATGCAAATGTTGGAAAAGAAGATTACGATAAATATGGTTTGAAGATGGCATTCTACAGAAAGCTCGACAAGTTCAGTCTGATGCAGGTCATCTCTGGTCTTGAGGCACTGCAGGAAGCAGGCATCAAGGTAACAGAGGAGAATGCAGAAGAGCTTGGTATGATCGTCGGAACCGGTGATGGCCCGCTTACAACGGTATATGAGTTCCAGGAGCATATCTCTGAGAATGGAACAACGGCAGGTTCGGCTTTCAACTTCCCGAACACCGTTTACAATGCAGCAGGTGGATACCTCTCGATCAAGACAGGTATGCGTGGCTATAACGTAACAGTGACAAACGGCGCACAGTCTGGTATGAGCAGCTTGTGCTATGCATATAACGAGATCAAGCAGAACCGCGGCAAGGCAATGCTTGCAACTGGTACCGATGAGAACAGCGAGGTTATGGAGAAGCTCTATGCGAAGCTTGGCAAGGTAGCCGGAGATGTGAAGCAGGCATACGCTGGCGGTGACGGATTCGTGCTTGCCGATGGTAGTACGAGTATCGCACTCGAGAACGAGACATACGCAGCAAGCCACAATGCGAAGAAGTACGCAGAGGTATGTGGTTACGCCATGACACACGAAGGCGTTGCTTACGGTGATGTCGCAGGTACCGAAAAGGGACTGATGAACGCCATCGTAGATGCAGCCGCTATGGCAGGCATTACATTGGATCAGATTGATGCCGTTTACGGATTCGCAAATGGTGCCGACGAAGTCGACACATTGGAGTGCCATGTGTACGAAGAAATTTTCGCAGGAAAGGTTCCTGTACATCAGGTCAGAGATTATACAGGTGAAGGCAGAGCTGCAAGCTCCGCACTGTCTGTTGCACATGCCGCACTTACACTGTCCGGCGATCTTGCCACAAGACAGAATGCTTACTATGTAACAACCGAAGAAGTAACAAAGGAAGTTGTCGATACATCCGCATACAAGTATGTGCTCGCAACAAGCTGCGCCATCGGTGGCAGCTATGCCGCAGTCATCTTAAAGAAAGTGGCATAAATTTATGCAAATGTACATTGCTGGAGTTTAAAGCTGATATTATTTAGAATATATAAATGCTTTATAGGAGGCGATTGCAAAACGTAACCAATCAAGTAAATATGGCTGTATCGACGTTGTCATTCTAAAGCAGACCATTGAAGCACGCTGGTACTTAATGAACGACGAACTTGTTTGTCGTGAATTTAGTACCACTGCGTGATGAAGTGAGCGGGAGCGCGTCTGCGTAGAATGCCAACGTTGATACAGTCACTCAAAAAATGGGGGTTTTGCAATCGCCGGAAATCAGGATAAAGGAGAAAAACATGACAAATGGTAAAGTAGCGCTTGTCACAGGCGCATCCCGCGGAATCGGGCGCGCATGTGCGATCAAGCTTGGAGAGGCTGGCTACAAGGTAGCCGTCAACTATAATTCAAACGAAGCAGCCGCAAATGAAGTCGTAGAGAAGATCAAGGCAGCCGGAAGCGAAGCCGTTGCCATCAAGGCAAACGTATCCGATCTTGCCGAAGTAAAGACAATGATGCGTGAGGTCATAAACACATTTGGACAGTTAGACGTCCTTGTCAACAACGCTGGAATCGTAAAGGATGAATTTGTCCTGATGATGAACCCGGATACGATTGATCAGTGTCTCGACCTGAACATCAAGGGATACATGTACTGTACCCAGCAGGCAGTTTTGAAGATGTTCTCGAAGAAACAGGGCGTGATCGTGAATGTATCATCCGTAAGTTCCAAGCTTGCAGTACCGGGACAGAGTGTATACAGCGCAACGAAAGGCGCTGTGAACTCCATGACAGCCACGATGGCAAAGGAACTTGCACCATATGGAATCCGCGTCAATGCAGTGGCACCGGGCTTTATCGCAACCGATATGGTAGAGGCATTGCCGGAAGATAAGAAGGAAGAATATTTAAAGGATATTCCGATGAAGCGGTTTGGTACAGCCGAGGAAATCGGTGATGTAGTTACGATGCTTGCCGGACCTGCATGCTCCTACATGACAGGGCAGGTCATTGTATTGGATGGAGGACTGAGCCTGTAATGATGAATATTAACGAAGTACAAAAAAGAATCAAGCAGCGCCCACCGTTCCAGATGATCGAGAAGGTTTTAGAGGTGGAAGACGGCGAATATGCAAAGGGAATCAAATGCGTTTCCGTGAATGAACCATATTTTGCAGGACACTTTCCGGATGCACCGATTATGCCGGGTGTGCTGGTCATTGAGGCGTGTGCGCAGCTTTGCTCGATTACGATGGAGAGTCAGGGCACGGAGGACGATAAGATCTATGTGCTGTTAAAGTGCGAGGAATTCAAGTTCTTAAGACCGGTCATTCCGGGCGATTGCCTGGAGATTGAAGTCCGCAAGGAAAGCGGCGGTGCCGGACTGGTGAAGTTTAATGCGAAGGTAACGGTTGATGGAAAGGTAAAAGCAAAGGGAATCCTTGCATTTACATCCATGAACAAAGAGGATATTTATAACCAATAAAATATACATATTTTGAGAACTCTTTTTAATATGTAAAAAAATAAAAAAAGTTATTCCTTTTTTCGATGTTTAATGCTATTATAATGCAGGTTGAAAAATCAATGTGCAACTTGTCGCAGGTACATATGTGGCATAACATAGATTAAAGGAGGACGATGATATGACAGTAGCACAAATTTTGGCTGTATCCATCTTTGTAGTCATGTTTGTGTTGATGGTGCTGGATAAGATCGAAAAACAGTACATCACACTCGTGGCTGGCGCGCTGACACTGATTCTTGTATTTGGTGTGGCAATGCATAGCATGGATGCGGTCATCGAGACCTTGAATGTAAAGAACATTTTCACGAAGGGATTCTGGATTACATCCGGTGAGGGTTCCGAGGAGTCATCCGGTATCAACTGGGCGACGATTATATTCCTTGCAGGTATGATGGTAATGGTAGAAGGTATGGCAAAGGCCGGATTCTTCCGGTGGTTATGCTTACGCCTTGCGAAGCTGGTGCATTATAAGCCAATACCGTTGTTCGTGACGTTTATGGTCATGGCAGCCGTTTTGTCGATGTTCATTGATAGTATCACGGTTATTTTGTTCCTTGCAGCTGTTACAATCGAACTTGCTAAGCTGTTGAAATTGGATCCGGTGCCGATGATTCTGTCAGAGGTATTCTGTGCGAACTTGGGTGGTTCGGCAACGATGTGTGGTGACCCACCAAATATCATCATCGGAACAGGACTGGGACTTTCATTCTCCGACTTTTTGACAAATACCGGTCTGATCGCCGGCATCTGTCTTGTTGTAGTTATTATTTATTTCTATCTTGTATATCGTAAGGAACTGTTGTCAGAAGAGTCACAGGAGCTGGATACATCCAATATCCCGGATCCTTCTACAGCTATTACAGACAAGAAGAAGTTTATTATCAGCAGCGTGATCTTTGCATGTGCAGTGGTACTTCTTGTATCGCATGCATCGACAGGATTGACGGTTGCGTTTATCGGTACAGTTATCGCAATCATTACTCTGGTCACATCCGGAAAAGATGCGTTAGAACTGCTTAAAAAAGTAGATTATAAGACACTGTTATTTTTCATCGGATTGTTTATTGTCGTTGGAGGATTGGAGCAGACAGGAATCCTGAAGTCTATTGCATCCTTCATCGGTAAGGTCAGTGGTGGAAATGTATATGTGATGGTAGCAATTATCATTTGGATCTCTGCGATTGCAAGTGCGTTCGTAGATAACATTCCGTTTGCAGCAACGATGCTTCCAATCATCAAGAGTCTGGCAGGTACAAACCAGCCATTGCTTGATTGCCTTGCATGGACATTGTCAATCGGAACTGATATCGGTGGCAGTGCAACCCCGATTGGTGCGTCTGCAAATGTTGTTGGTACATCTGTGGCAGCAAAGAACGGATATCCGATCGGATGGGGCAGATATTGTAAGACAGCCGCACCGGCAATGATCATCGTCGTTACGATTTCCATGATCGTTATCTTCCTGCGGTACTGCGGTGGGGTAACGATGTAAGGGTGCGTATCGCAATACCTGCACAACAATAAAAAAATGAAATAAAACTCCGTGCATCGTCTCCGGTGCGCGGAGTAAATTATATAAGAAAGCACACTGATGTGTGCACAGGTCATTACACTGGCATGTAATGACATAAAATATAAGGAGGTAGTCTATGTATCTTGTATTTGATGTTGGTGGTACATTTATCAAGTATGCGCTCATGGATCAGAAGGGTAAGATTTATGAAAAGTATAAGGTCCCTACACCTTTCTGGGAGGGAAAACTGGATGAGAACGGTGTCGAGATTACACCATATACAGTAAAACCGGAGGTTGGAATCGAGGAGTTTCTGAATCAGGTTGATATTATTTATAGTAAGTATAGCAAAGAGTATCAGATAACAGGTATTGCATTGAGCCTGCCGGGACAGGTGAATGTGGCACAGGGAATTGTGTATGGTGGTGGAAGTCTGCCATATTTAGATCGTATGCCGCTTGGAAATCTGATTAGTAAGCGTTGTGGAAATGTGCCTGTTGCTTTGGAAAATGATGCCAAATGTGCAGCACTTGCAGAAATCTGGATTGGAAATGCGAAAGATTGTAAGGATGCATGTGTGCTTGTGTTTGGAACCGGTGTCGGTGGAGGTATTGTAATTGATCGTAAAATTCGTCATGGCGTTGGCATGATTGCCGGTGAAATGTCATTTTTGTATGACGGATTAACAAGAGATAACGTGGATAAAATCCTCCCAATCGAGAAGTACGATGGTAAGAAACGGACATTGCCGGATCCCGCAATCTGGACACAGCAGGCATCTGTTCAGTCGCTTCGGATAAAGGTTGGCAAATTGAAAGGCATGGACTGGAAAAATATCAGCGGAGAGCAAATTTACGAGATGGCAGAGACAGATCCGGAAGTGCAGGACATTCTGGAGGATATGTATTTTAATATTGCATGGCATTGTTGTAATTTGTACATTACACTTGCACCGGAGATAATCCTGATTGGCGGTGGTATTACGGCACAGCCAAAATTCCTGGAAGGCATTGTAAAATACGTCACTAAACTGAGACGGTTATCGTATATTTATGATCGTATGAAGATTGACTTGTGTAAGTTTGGAAATGATTCAAATCTGTTAGGGGCTCTCTTTAACTTTTTACAGAAGTATAATCTTGCTCAGTAAGTACATGGCGGAATAACAGGAGGACATATATGGAATTATGGGACATCTACGATCGGAATAAGCAGCGTACCGGACGTACAATGAAGCGAAATGACTGGCATATGCAGCCAGGGGATTTTCATTTGACGGTACTTGGTGTGATCCGTCATGTAAATGGTAAATATTTGATTACGAAGCGCGTTATGACGAAGGCATGGGCACCGGGAAGCTGGGAAGTATCCGGCGGTGCGGCACAGGCGGGCGAGGACTCTTTAGATGCTGTGAAGCGCGAAATCAAAGAAGAAACCGGACTCGACGTCTCTTCCTTTGAAGGTGGTTTTGTGTTTTCTTATACGCGCGAAAACCCGGACGAGGGCGACAACTATTTTGTGGATATCTATTGCTTTACAGGAGATTTTACAGAAGCAGACCTGCATCTGCAGGAGGCGGAAACGGATGGGTGTATGTTAGCGACTGCAGAAGAAATCAAAGCACTTGGTGCACAGGGGAAATTCCTGCATTATGACAGTATCAAACAGGTTTTTTCATAAAGTTTACAAAAAAATCAAAATTCATCATTTTTGATGCCAAAATGATGCAACAATGATGTAAAATAGCAGA